>Ga0209536_100002738_pt1 | contig 28676 bp, 21 predicted proteins | sample DeeMarSeWOR28_12_FD_187461 | JGI IMG/M metagenome (GOLD analysis project Ga0209536, IMG submission 187461) | Marine sediment microbial communities from White Oak River estuary, North Carolina - WOR-2-8_12 (SPAdes) (version 2) | ecosystem: Environmental > Aquatic > Marine > Intertidal zone >... | reverse complement strand
TATTACTTCGCTTATTTATGGGCGGACGAATTAAGGGCCTATTGCGGACTGTTCGAGAACGGGCATATGCTCGTCACGAACCTGCATGCAGATAATCCGGAGCAGGCAAGAGAACAAATCTGCCAAACCAATGGTGTGCCAGACGAGTATTTTAACAAATTCGAGCTGCTTATTTTTCTGCGCATAGAGAACCGCTATCTCAAAGCCAAACGCTGGATAGAAGAGGTCTACTCAAGTGACGGCTCATCCGGACATGAATTGATTTTCAGCGCAAACAGGAACAAAACTCTCGATAAGAACGCAAGACATTATCTGGCTGATCCGGAATATGTCGCTGTGTGCCGGGATTTTCTGACGAAAATACCGCCGGGCGTGCGCACCATCGAGGATACACGCCGGCACGTTGTGGAATTCCTGCACAGAATAAAATGATATCAAAATCGAAAATAAAATCTTAATACGGAGATGAGTTATGAAATATCGCCGACTGGGTAAGACGGAAATGAAAGTTTCAGTCATCGGCATTGGAACATGGCAGCTCGGCGGGGAGTGGGGCAAAAAGTTCGAACAGACTGAGGTCGATGCGATGATCGGCAAAGGCGCCGAAATGGGCATAAACCTGATTGATACTGCTGAGTGCTACGGAGACCATCTCTCGGAAAAGCTGATCGGCCGAGTCATAAAAAGCCGGCGCCAAAAGTGGATAATCGCCACCAAGTTCGGCCATAAGTTCAAGCCGAACTTCGAGCGGGAAAATCTTTTCGAGCCGGCCTAGGTTCAAAAACAATTAGAGGATTCATTAAAGGCGCTTCAAACCGACTACATCGACCTTTATCAGTTCCACAGTGGAACAGATGAAATGTTCGACACGCCGGGATTGTGGGAGATGCTGCAACAGCAGGTTGACGCGGGCAAGATTCGCCATCTGGGGATATCGATAAGCAAAAAGCACGGCAGCCTTTATCAGGTCGAGAGGGCATCCGATATCGGAGCCGAGGCAATCCAGGCCGTATATAATCGAGTAGATCGCAAGCTGGAAGGAAAAATCTTCGATTCATGCATCCGGCAAAACTTGGGTGTGCTGGCACGGGTGCCCCTCGTCAGCGGATTTTTGAGCGGCAAATACAGCGAAGATTCGAAATTCGCCGGCACGGACGTCCGCAGCTCCTGGCACGACCAGGATGAATGGCAGGAAATTTATAGAGAAGCAGCAAGTTTCAAGAATGAAGTTCCAGCAGGCGTGCCGATGGCCCATTGGGCCCTTGCATGGTGCCTGCAACATCCGGCCGTAACATGCGTTATCCCGGGCTGCAAAACAGTCGAACAAGTCGAATCGAACGCTCTGGCAGCGGACCTCCAAGCTGTAAGCGACGACCACCCGCAGGCTGCGTTATAAATATTAACTCCGTGAGATAGGCAAAACCGTTATCTCATGGGGTGAACACGAAAAAACACATGCTACCGGCAACAAAATCTGGTATTCTATCGCTACAGAACGATTCTCGATGAGTATCGAGTATCAAAAAAAAGTTCCTTGAGAGGGCATGCAAATGCATCATAAAAAATTGACACGTCGAACGTTTCTGAGAGCCACGGCTTCCGCTGTCGCTGTTCCTTATGTGATTACATCTTCGGCAATCAGTGCCGGCGGTAAAAACCAGACCGCCCCGAGCGAACGAGTGAACATGGGATTCATCGGCCTGGGGGGCCAGGGTTCCGGACATCTGCTCGGTGGCGCGTGGACGTACGTCCCCGGGGGGTATATCGCCCGCAACGACGTACAGGTCATGGCCGTCTGCGATGTACGCCGTGAACGTCGTAACCATGCCTGGAAAAGATGCAACGAGATTTACGCCGAACGGTTCAACAAGCCAAACTACGACGGCGTCAAAGCATATAATGATTTCCGCGAAGTTCTCGCCCGCACCGACATCGATGCCGTACTGCTCGCGCTGCCCTATCATTGGGCCGCTCCCATGACCATCATGGCGCTGCGCTCGGGTAAGGATATTTACTGCGAGAAGCCCATCGCCATTACGGTTCGACAGGCTCAAACTATGCTCGAGACGGCACGATGCCATAGCCGTATTTACCAGGCCGGCACCCAGCAACGCTCCGAATACGACGGTAAGTTTCGCCAAGCCTGTGAGTACGTCCGCAACGGTCGTATCGGACAACTCAAAGAAGTTTACGCCTACCGCCCTCCGGGTGCGTTTGTGCCAAGTGCCTGGACTTCCGACCGCTCGGTAGCCGTACCGGATGGATTCGACTGGGACCTCTGGCTCGGGCCATTGCCCTGGCGACCTTATGGCGGTGAAGCGGGACATACATTGTCCGGCCTGTTCGTCGGCGATGTCAACTGGAGTCCGCATCACTATGATATTATCCAGTGGACTGTGAATCCCGACGTCAGAGCACCGATTGATGTCGAGTATGATAAGGGCAATGTCCATTATAACTACAAAAACGGCGTCGTTGTTCATTCGGCCGGTTATCCCGGAGAACCAGTTGGAGGCGAGGGCGGCGCCTGCTTTGTCGGTACCGAGGGCCGGATTGCCGTTGATCGCAGTAACATCGTTTCGTATCCAGCGAGCATTCTCAAAGAAACGCTCCGGCCTGATGATAAGCGCGTTTATCACGCCGACAGTCACTCGGGGAATTTCCTGGAATGCATCCGTACACGCAGGCAAACTATCTGCAATCCAGAAATCGCTGCTTACACCATAAATGCTATTCTGATTGGCGGTATTTCGCTGGCCTTACAACGCGACGTTCACTGGAACCCGGCGACGCTTGAATTCCCAGGCGACGAAACCGCGAACCGGCTTCTTTCCTATACGCCGCGTGCGCCGTGGTGTATTTAAATAAACCATGAATGAGGACCTTATCTGATTACAGTAAAGGAAGCTTATGAAAATTCATTTTTTCAATCTCATCCTGATTATGATGTTCATAACGTTTTCAGCCTGCAGCGTACATGCCGCCGACGAAAAAGAACTCATCGCCATTCTGCAATCTTCAGCCGGTGCAGTCGAAAAATGTGTCGCATGTCAGCAGTTGAGGATTTACGGTACTGTCAAATCCGTTCCGGCTCTGGCCGCATTGCTGGACCAGGAGCGCGTTGGTCATGCCGCCCGTTACGCACTGGAGGGCATTCCGGGCCCAGAAGCAGGCTCTGCGCTGCGGCAAGCTCTCACTAAAACCTCCGGCCTGAATAAAGCAGGCCTAATCGATTCTCTCGGCTGGCGCCGTGATGCCGAGTCGGTGCCTCTGCTTGTACCGTTAATATTCGATACCAACACTGCGATAGCAAAGGCAACCGCATCTGCGCTGGGCAGAATCGGCAACGACGAAGCTGTCGCTGCATTGAAAGGCGCGCTCGAGAATTCGAATCCTGTGGTTCGCCTAGCGGTGGCCGAAGCGCTGCTGGGCTGTGGGGAAAATCTTCTGCGTACAGGCAATGATTCAGGTGCCGCGGCGCTCTACAGCGATTTGTACCATACTGAGACCCCAACCGCTATTCGAGCGGCCGCCTGGCGAGGATTGGTTTTGTCGGACGGCAATCAACGCCCGGGACTTGTAGTCAAAGCCCTTACCGGTAAAGATGAGCAACTTAGACTTGTCGCGCTGAAGCTGGTGCGAGAAATAAAGGATGAACAATTAATCAAGGCTTGCCTGCAAGAGTGGGACTCCCTTCCCGCTTTAGCGCAGTTGTCGATACTGGATGCACACGTGCAATTCGGCGCCGAAGCTATTGCCACAATCCACACTGCGAGCAAAAGTCCACATCAGCAGGTCCGAATAGCCGCGTGGCAGGCTCTGGCCGATGTGAGTGACACATCCATGATACCCGCCTTAGCATCTGCAGCAGCCAAAGGCCAGCCGGCGGAATGTGACGCCGCACGTGACACACTGGCACGCATACACGGCCCGGGTGTAAATGAGGCCCTTCATGCATATGTAAAACAAGCTGAGACCACGGAGAAGGCCGAAGTACTTCTTGCAATAGGCAAACGCAACGACACCACAGCTGCACCGATACTGCTGAAATACGCAAATGCACCGCAAGAATCTGTACGCATTGCCGCGTTGGAGTCTCTGCGCCGCCTGGCTGCGACCGATACTCTCCCGCCACTGCTTGACCTTCTTGTCACGTCAAAATCTGATTCCGACCGTAACGCGGTGCTAAAAGCACTTGTTGCCGTTTGTCAGGTTAGTGCTGATAAGGACCGAATCAGTGGTCAAGTCATCGCTACAATGAACCGCCTGCCCGCTTCGGAGCGTCGTTATGCACTGCCGCTGCTTTTGGAGCTTGCTACGTCTGAAGATCTGACCGAGATGTTAAAGTCCACTCAAAACAGCGATGCACAACTCGTGCGTGAGTCCATTCGTTTGCTAGCACAATGGCCCGATGATAAACCGATGCCTGACCTGCTCAAGATCGCACGGACGTCAGAGAACAACGTCCATCGCATTCTGGCCCTTCGCGGATATATCAACCTGACCGCCGCCTCCGAGCGGTTGTCGCCAGAGCAGAAACTTCAGAGCTGTAAGACAGCGATGGATCTGGCCACGGATGACGCCGAAAAGAAAAAAATCCTTGCAGTCGCATCAGGGGTCAAAACCGTCGATTCGTTAAGCTTCTGTGCTTCGTATCTTTCAGCCCAGGCACTGAAAGAAGAAGCCGCCCTTGCGACACTAACAATCGCAAAGGAAATCTATCCGCAAAACCGACGGCCGGCCACGGCAGCTTTAAAACAAATCCTCGCGACACAAGTCAGCGAAAATCTTAAAAAACAAGCGCAACAACTCGTCGATGAAATCGAATTGGTAAGAAGTTATCTGACCGACTGGCAGGTCGCCGGCCCTTATATGCAGAAAGACAAAAGCTGCACGCAACTGTTCGATATCCCGTTCGGCCCGGAACTACCCGATGCACAGGTCCAGTTCAAGCCGATGCCTATCAAGCGGCAGGGCCAGCACCCTGCCTACCTGGACCTGCTCGAAGTCCTCAACGGCGGCGAGCAAAGGGTCGCTTACCTGAAAACGCGGATTGACTCAGATGCAGACAAGCCGGCCCGGCTCGAAATCTTCAGCGACGACGGAGTAAAAGCCTGGCTCAACGGGCAGGTCGTCCACTCAAACAACACAATGCGGCCGATCATGCCGGCGCCGGACGTTGTGCCGGTGACATTGAAAAAAGGCGCCAATGACCTGATGCTCAAAATAACGCAAAACAACCTGCCGTGGGGGGCAATCGTGCTACTACGAGAGGCCAAAATTGCAGAGCAAAAACTCGGCGAAGGCTTTCGCCTGCACGTAATCAATGCAGATTCCCGCTTCGAAGCCGCCGGGATAGCCGATTTCAATCGTGACGGCAGGCTCGATATTTTCTGCGGCGGATTCTGGTACGAGGCCCCGGTGTGGAGAAAGCACGTTGTGCGTGACGTGCCCGAAGAGGGTAATTATTATTACGATTTTGCCAACCTGCCAATGGACATCGACGGCGACGGCTGGACCGACATCGCGGACGCCGCCTGGCATAATAAAAAGCTTTTCTGGCTTCGCAATCCCGGCCGGGCCGGCGGGCAGTTCGAGGTCATCGACATCGATACACCGGGTAATATTGAAACTGCTATGGCTGTCGATATCAACTCCGATGGGCAGCTCGACGTTCTGCCCAATATCATGAGCCAGGCCGCGTGGTACGAATTCAGCCGGGACAAAGCAGCACCGTACGGCATGAAATGGACCAAGCACCAGCTGCCTCAACAGGCCGCCACTCACGGCATCGGTGCTGGTGACATTAACGGGGATGGCTTGTGTGATGTAATCACTCCCAAAGGCTGGCTCGAACAGATTCAAGATGCGGGCGAGCCCTGGCGATGGCACGCCGAATTCGATCTCGGTCATGCCAGCATTCCCATACTTGTGCACGACGTCGACGCCGATGAGGACGCCGATATAATCTGGGGGATGGGACACAACTACGGAATTTACTGGCTCGAGCAAAGCACTTCCGGCGATAGCGGTTTATGGCAAAAACATCTTATTGACGATTCATGGTCGCAGCCTCACTTTTTGCTTTTGGCCGATCTTGATAACGACGGTAGCAGCGAGCTTGTCACCGGCAAACGTGTACACGCTCACAACGGCAATGACCCCGGCGGCAATGATCCGCCGTGTGTGTATTACTACAAGTTCGACCATAACGAACAACAATGGCAGCGTCAAATAATACACGAAGGCGGCAAGGTAGGCTTAGGCATCAGCACGGCCGCCCGTGATATTGACGCAGACGGTGACATAGATATCGTAGCACCCGGCAAGAGTGGATTGTTCCTAATAGAAAATCTGCTAAAATAAATAAAAAGGTCACTTATTGAGAGGTAAAAAATGTTAGAATCGATAACAAACAAAATGCGCATTTCCTTAGCGCTGGTTTTACTTATCTGCGGCGGAGATTTCGTATTATGCCAACCGTTCAGCAGTGAGAACATACCGCTGCCCGAACATCCGCGCCCGGATTTCCTAAGACAGCAATGGCTCAATCTCAACGGGCCCTGGCAATTCCACTTTGATAAAGAGAACGCAGGGCAGAAGCAGCAATGGTTTAAGGCCGGCACCGAATTCCCCGATACGATTATGGTTCCGTTTCCCTGGGGCTCGAAACTGTCGGGCGTCGAAGACAAGGCGGACATTGGCTGGTACGCCCGTTCGATAACCATCCCCGAATCATGGCCGGAACAGCGGGTTTTTCTGGTCATAGGCGCTTCCGATTGGCACACTACCGCATGGCTGGACGGAAATCTGCTCGGCGAATACCAGGGAGGCTATACTCCATTCGAGTTCGACCTTACGCCGTATGTGAAGAAGAGAGAAACTCACAGACTGGTTTTGCGCGTCGATGACACCCCTCATAGATTCAAGCTGGAAGGCAAACAAGGCTATGGTAGAGCGGCAGGAGTCTGGCAGACTGTATATTTAGAGGTAAGACCACAAGTAGCCCTGGAAACAGTTCATTTCACACCCGATATCGACAGCAAGAAAGTCACCGTTAGTGCATTTCTTGATAAACCCGCTCCAGCGGATATGAACCTTAAACTTCAATTCAAGCCACATGACCTGACGAATCCGAATATTACCCAAACGGTTAGCAAGGGAGACAGGGCGATAGAATTCGAAGTAAGCATACCAAATCAGCACCTGTGGTCGCTGGAAGATCCGTATCTCTACGAGGTAGACGTAATATTGTCCGGGAATGGCCAAACCGAGGATCGTGTCTCTACATACTTCGGCATGAGAAAGGTCAGCATTTTAAATCTTCCCGGCACGGATTTTCCTTACATCGCGCTGAACGATAAACCAATATATCTGCAGTTAACGCTGGACCAGTCCTATCATCCAGAGGGTTTTTATGCCTTCCCCAGCGACGAATTCATGCGGGACGAAATCTTGCACTCCCGGCGCATCGGCCTGAACGGGAATCGAATTCACATCAAGGTCGAGGTACCGCGAAAACTATACTGGGCCGACCGGCTCGGAGTTTTGATAATGGCCGATGTCCCGAATAGCTGGGGGCCGCCCGATGCCCAGATGCGGCAGGAAACAGAGACCGCGCTGAGGGGCATGATTCGCCGGGATTATAATCACCCTGCGATTTTTTCCTGGGTGAATTTTAACGAAACATGGGGACTGCGAACGGGAAGAAAAGGCTACACGCCGGAAACCCAGGAATGGGTGGAATCGATTTATAAGCTGACCAAGAAGCTCGATCCGACTCGCTTAGTGGAAGACAACTCACCCTGCAATCTCGACCACGTCGCCACCGACATTAATAGCTGGCACGCATATCTGCCCGGCTACGGCTGGCGCGAGCGATTGGAGCAGATTACCAGCGATACGTATCCGGGCTCGAAGTGGAACTTCATCGGCGGGCGCACCCAGTCCAACCAGCCCCTGCTCAACAGCGAGTGCGGCAATGTCTGGGGTTACGAAGGAAGCGCCGGCGACGTCGACTGGAGCTGGGACTATCACATTATGATGAATGAGTTCCGGCGGCATCCGAAGATTTGCGGCTGGCTCTACACCGAGCACCATGACGTCATCAACGAATGGAATGGTTACTATAAATATGACCGCTCGGACAAATACACCGGAATACCCAAACTCATTGAGGGCATGAGACTGAATGATTTACATGGGCAATTTTATCTGGCCTCGGAAAGAGAGCTTTGTCGCAACGTAAAACCGGGTGAGAATATCCAAGTGCCCCTGTACGCATCTTTCATGACGGACGCAACGGTCAGCGACAATTTGACGCTTTGCGCCGAGCTGTACGGATGGGACACATTAGGTCGCCGGGAGACTTATTCACAATACGAACAAACTGTTCCTTACAGCCCCTGGACGAGTAAGGAGCTAAAACCGCTGCAGGTGACAATGCCCGACAAACCGGCCCTGGCTGTATTAAGTTTTGCTCTGGAAGACGAATCGGGAAATGTCCTGCACCGTAACTTTACAACGTACCTGGTATCGGACGGCAAATCTCCACGGGAAGAAACAATTACCGCCAATTCCGCGAAAATCAAGGTTGTTCGTTTTGCTCCCGATAGTTTCAGGAAGGCCGAGTGGTCGCTGAAACAGTGGGACGTGCTGGAGGGATTGAAAGTAAACGGTGCCGGAGCTGGGTATTTCGAGTATTCACTGCCGTGGCCCGCCGGTCTGAACATCAATGACGTCGCAGAAACAAGCTTCCGCATAGAAGTTTCAGCAAAGCAGCTTTTCGGCAAGGACAAAGAAGGAGCTCGCAAGCAGGAAGGCGATTTCATGCGGGGCAAGGGAACACATGATCCAAGCTCGAATCCGAATTCTTACCCGATGACCGATGAGATCAGTTTTCCAAGCGCCGTACGAATTCGCGTTGCCGGTCAAGCATTGGGGATATTTGATCTTCAAGATGATCCGGCCGACCATCGAGGCGTACTTTCCTGGAACAGTCAGAAACGCGACCGAAAACTGCGTGAAGCCGGCTCGTATGGTTACCTGGTTAATGCCCATATTCCAAAATCGGTTTTGCAGGAAGCAGCTGTTCAGAAAAAAATAATTTTAAGGTTGGAAGTGGACGAAGCACTGCCGGGAGGGCTGGCTATTTACGGCGAGCGATTCGGCCGATATCCACTCGATCCGACTTTCGTCTTCGTATTGAAGAATTGAAAGGCAGCCCGGTAAATAACAATCGAGCTTATACTAATTGTGTATAATCAATACGCTAGTCAGTGTCATTTCGAGCCCATTCGACTTCGCTCAGAGCCTGCCCCGAGGAATTCGAAGGGGTAAACTGCACGAAGCGGAGTCGAGACACGAAACGAAGTGAAGAGCCCCAAAGGGAAATCTGGATTCCAACTAAAATTGCTATTCTTTTGTAGCCAGATCTCTCCACTTCAGGCAGCTTCGCAGCCTTCCGGTCGAGATGACAAAGACGCAGAATTTAATCACAGTTGGTATTAAATGTCTCCACACAACCGCTTTTTTGTTTACGCCGGGGAGACCTTTAGAGATGCTTCTTGATGTTCGACCGCATTTTCAATAGAGCTGCTGGAATCGTTCTGGAAGATCTTTTCAGAGTGCACAACATGTGCACCGCATTGGGCTGACGAGCCTCACCCGCCCTTCTTACAACCGGCCATCGTGGTCGTCAGGAAAATCCCCAATAAAATCAATATCACCCAATTTTTCATACTTTACGTCCTTATGTCTTTAAGTCTAATTCTTTAGTAGTACTACTATTATATATCGTTCCCGAGTGATTGTAAAGTTTAATAAGTACTTCCAAAAGACATAAAGTTCTATCGGGCGATTTCCTTTCGCAGCCACTCGATGCTTTGCTCAACCTTACCTGGAGCCGCCTCACATTCTATGGAGAGAACGCCGTCGAAGTCGATCTCCTTCAACAGCTCAATGCACCCGGCTATATTTTCGGCGTTGACTCCTTCGCCTATACTCACCACAGATGAGGCAATACCTGTCTGTCCGCCGCGCACTGCCTCGGCAAGCTCCTTACTGACATCCTTGATGTGGCAATGCGACACCTTGTCCTTGAACCGTCGGAGGAACTTCACCGGGTCCTGGCCGGCAATAAAAGTGTTGCCGGTATCGAAGTTCATCCTCAAATACGGCGAATCGTAGAAATTCAGGATTTGCTCCATGGTATCAGGATTGGTCGTGTAAGGACCATGCGGCTCAACATTTATTATGATGTCATACCTTTGCGCCCAGTCCAGCACAACACGATAGTACTGCTTCATAAGCACCATAACTTCATGGTCGGTGTATCCCTCCGGCTTACGGCTTCCGTCGGTCGTGTCAACACACGGACACCCGATTGCCTTTGCGAACTGGATGGTCCGAATAGTATATCCGATACCCCGATACTGACCTTCAGGGCTCGACATAGGATACGCCGCATCGAGCTCAGAGACCTTCAATCCAAGCGAGTCCAGATAGCTTTTGAGCTTCAGAGGATCGGAGTGAAGCGGAATATGCGGATTATATCCCAATGCCTGAATGAAATAGTCGCCATCGATGGTACCGAACTCGACGAATTCGATATCGTGGTCTTTTGCCAACTGACAAGGCACCTCATAAGAAACGTCGAAGTGCCGCCAATTATCTACGTGCATACCTAATTTTAACATGGCTTTGCTCCCTTCAGAATTTATTCGATCGGATTTAACAAGCTACGAAATCATTTTAATTCAACAAAACAAACAATAGCAATTAATTTATAGACTTACTTCTCATTCAAACAAGTATTATAATCTGTAATTAAATTCAATTTTACGAACAAAACTTATTCACTACATGCCGGATTTAGGCAGAAGGGACATTTACAATGGAAAAGATGAACAGGCGAAAATTCATTGGTACAACGGTGGCCGGCACTGTGGCCATGACAACAATGCTTCGCGGGGCTTCTAACACAGGAAAGCCGAAACTGAAAACTGCTCTGATAGGTTGCGGAGGATATGGTATGTCAAATATAAGAGCGGCCTTCAAAGTTGGCGGCGTGGAAATCGTTGCCTTGTGCGATATCGACAGCGAGCATCTTAATAAAACCGCAGACACAGTTGAGAAGATGCAGGGCTCTCGGCCCAAAACATTCAAATCCTATGAGAGGCTTCTCGATACTCCGGGATTGGAAGCTGTGATTATTGCAACGCCGCCGCATTGGCACGCATTGATGTTTATCGCCGCTTTGGAAAAAGGTCTCGATATATACTGCGAGAAGCCGTTGTCCTACGATATAAATGAAGGCAAAGCAATGGTCTCGGCGGCGAAAAAACACGGCCGGATAGTGCAAATCGGCTTCCAGCGACGTAAGAGCAAAGCAATCCAACAGGCCCGCCAGTATATTCAAGAAGGCAACATAGGCAAGGTCGTCCAGGCAGAAGCCCAAATTCACTACACAGCCGGCATACGTGACACTACGCCGCAGGAACCACCGGAATCATTAGACTGGGACTTGTGGTGCGGGCCCGGACCCAGGCTGCCGTATTGCCCGCAAATCGGTCATTTCGCATGGAGACTGGAAAAAGAATCCGGACACGGCCACCTGGTTGACTGGGGCATTCACCTGATCGATGCCACTCGCTGGATTCTGGGAGAAACGATGCCACGGTCGGTACAGGCTGCCGGTGGGATTTACTATTTCAAGGACAAAATTACAACCCCGGACACCCTGACTGCCCATTTCGATTTCGATACATGTCCGGTAATCTGGCGTCACCGAATCTGGGGAGCACAGGAGTTCAGTCCCGAAGCCTCGAACGGAATCTTCTTTTACGGCGAAAAGGGGACTGTTTTCGTAACCGACAGAAAATGGATTATCATTCCAAAGGGCAAAAACGAACCACACAAAGTGAATGAGATCTCAGCCGATATGGGCACCGAGCATATGGCCGAATTCCTCGAAGCCGTGCAAAGCCGCAAACAGCCTGTCTGCACGACCGAAGAGGGATATTATTCTACCTCTACCGTAAAACTGGCTATGATTGCATACGATGTAGAGAGCAAGATTACCTGGGATCAGGAATCTCAGACAATAACCGGCAATCCCAGGGCCGCCAAACTGATGCAGCGCGATTATCGCAAACCCTGGAAACACCCATATAAAGGCTAAGGGAAACTTTGCTTTTACGTTAAATAGTTTTAAAGCGTGAGCCATCTAATGCCGGAAAGAAAAGATCGGCGAGATGTTATTTCAGGCCTTGATTTTTGCAGATTTTTTTTGCATAATACGAACTTTTTACGTGGATAAGCCGTAAAAAAGTTACGCATAAGTTACACATTTTGAATGTTTAATAGCCCATATTCTCAATGGAGCACAAATTGAGGACTTTATTGGATTGAAGGTAAGATTTAAAGGAGAAATCCTTATGACAACAGATGTCAAGCAAATCGGAGAAATGGTAAAGCAGAAAAGTGAATTCGTAAGGGCACTTTTCGCAGAAATGGACAAAGTAATAGTCGGCCAGTGTTATATGCTCGAACGCATGCTGATAGGACTGCTGGCTAACGGGCACATTCTGCTGGAAGGCGTGCCGGGACTGGCCAAAACGATGGCCGTAACGATTTTATCAAAGGCAATTAACGCTGATTTCAAGCGTATCCAGTTTACTCCCGATTTGCTGCCGGCCGACCTGATCGGAACGCAAATCTATCGCCAATCAGACGGCGAATTTCAAACCCGAAAAGGTCCTATTTTCGCCAACATTATACTGGCCGACGAAATCAACCGGGCGCCGGCCAAGGTGCAAAGCGCCCTCCTGGAAGCCATGCAGGAAAGGCAGGTCACCATCGGCGATGAGACCTTTCCCGTGCCGAGTCCTTTTCTGGTGCTGGCCACGCAAAATCCGATTGAGCAGGAGGGAACTTATCCGCTCCCGGAGGCACAACTGGATCGTTTTATGCTCAAGCTCAAAATCGACTATCCTGACAAGGGCGAGGAGCGGCAAATTCTCGACAGAATGGCGGCGACTGATATCAAATTCGATATCAGAGCGGTTATCAGTCCTGAAGATATTTCTCAGGTCAGAAACGTCGTCGATGAGATATACATCGACGAGAAGATAAAAGATTACATCGTCGATATCGTCTGCGCCACCAGAGAGCCTGAAAAGTACGGCATAGAAATGGCCAATTTCATAAACTACGGCGCCTCTCCAAGGGCTACAATCTATCTTGCCATCGCCGCAAAAGCACATGCTTTTGTCCAGCAAAGGGGTTATGTCACTCCGCAGGATGTCAAGAGCATCGGCCCCGATATTCTGCGTCACAGAGTTATAGTCAGCTACGAAGCCGAGGCCGAAGACAAAACCAGCGAAGATATCATCAAGACAATTTTCGACAGTATCGAAGTGCCATAAAAGAAGCCAAAGCGATTTTGTTTTTCAAACGCGATGATACCGAAGGAACTAATAAAGAAAATCAGGCAGATTCAGATTTACACGTCTCGTGCGGTGAACGCCAGCTTTGCCGGCCAGTACGAGAGCGTTTTCAAAGGACGGGGGATGCAGTTCGACGAAGTCCGCGAATACACGCCCGGTGACGACATCCGAACAATCGACTGGAACGTCACAGCTCGAACGGGCAGGCCTTATATCAAACGCTTCGTCGAAGAACGCGAGATGACGGTTATTTTCGCCGTTGACTTAAGTGCATCGGGCGACTTCGGAACCGTCAATAAGATGAAAAACGAGCTGGCTGCCGAGTTCTGTGCCGTGCTGGCATTCGCCGCGGCCAAGAACAACGACAAGGTAGGCCTGCTTATCTTTACCGACCGCATCGAGCTGTATATCCCTCCCAAAAAGGGACTCCGCCACATGTTAAGGCTGATTCGCGAGCTGCTTTATTTCAAAATGCCAAAGCGGCGGACCAATATCCCCCAGGCCCTCGATTATCTCGCCAAGGTTATTCGCAAAAGAGCAACCGTTTTTCTCGTATCAGATTTTATAGAAACCGATTTCAAAAAACCTCTGAGCCTTCTTAACAAACGTCACGATGTCATCGCCGTATCCGTGCGCGACCGGGCCGAGATCGCACTGCCGTCAGTCGGGCTTATTGAATTTGCTGACGCCGAGACCGGCCAGACTATTGTTATAGATACTTCCAGCAGAAAATTCAGAAATCAGTACAGCAGTACAAGCGCCGAGCGCTTCGACGCACTGAAAAACATGCTGAGAACGATTAACGTTGACTGTATCAATATCAATACGGACAAGCCATATATCCAGGACCTGGTTCGTTTTTTCCACATACGGCATCGGCGGCATTAAAAGGTTATTGGAGTAAACATTATGGAAGAAAAACTGAATTTTTCGCTCCCTGATAAAAAACAGAAAAGTTCTATTACCAATTCGATAATCATTGTATTGCTTGTGGTTCTCATCGTTCTATCGGCCGCAAATATGGCCCTGCGCCCGGCGAGAGATAATAAGGCGCCTGACGGGGCGAGCTACTCACTATCTGCCGAACAGACCAAAGAACTGGCAGGCAAACTTTCACAGCGAAATCTCCATATCAGAGCGGCAAACCTCTGGCAGGATTATCTTACTGCGGGCAAATTAACCGATGCAGAGCGCGCCAGAACGCTCTTTCAGATCGGCACGCTGCTGGAGAAGGCGAACCAATACGACCAGGCAATCGAATATTTCTACCGCAGCGAAATCGCCGCCGAATCCAGTGAGCTGAAGCCCCAGATCAACGCACATATCAGGAACTGCTTCGAGAAGCTCGGTAAGTTCTCGGCCCTGCGATACGAACTGATGGATCGGACAAGCATCGAAGGGGCCCCCACGGCGGGAGCCAAAATTGTCGCCGAGATAGGCGCCGAGAAAATAACCGAGGTCGACCTTGACGGTTTCATCGAGAACGAAATCGAGAACCAACTTGAACCAATGGCGGCATTCATGACACCGGAGCAGCTAGGTGAGCAAAAGAAAAAGATGCTTGAGCAATACAAAAATCCTCAGGCAAAACAGCAGTACCTGCAGATGTGGCTCGCTCAGGAAGTCTTATACCGCCAGGCTCTCGAAGAAGAGCTGGCGGAAAAACCGGAAGCCAAAAAACTGATCGACAACCTAACACGCGGCGCTCTTAGCCAGCTTCAAATGAACAAAGAGCTTGCAAGTAAAATCAATATTACTGAAACCGATGTTCAGACATACTACACAGCCAACAAAGATAAATTTATCGATCCGGCTAAGGCATCAATCAGTCACATCCTTCTCGAAGACCAGCAGAAGGCGAACGAACTGTTCGACCGGATAAAGGACGGCGAAGATTTCGGCGAACTCGCAAAACAGTTCTCGAAAGACCAAAGCACCAAAGAAAAGGCCGGCAGGATCGAAACCGAAACACAGGAAGGCTCCTATGTTGCCGGAATCGGGGCATACGAAGAACTGAATAAAAAGATATTCGCTGCAGGACCAGCGAAAGTTCTGGACGAGCCTTTCAAGACAGAAAAGGGCTGGGAAATCGTTAAGGTAGAAACGATAACTCCCGAACGGCAGAAAACACTCGATGAGGTTAGCCAGCAGGTCATATCAATGCTGGCCAACCAGAAACGCCAGGACGTACAAAGCAGCTACATCGAACAGATGATGGACAAACATAAAGTAATTATACACACATCCGCATTCATTGGTGCGGATCAGACTGGATCGCAGGAATCTGCACCCCAATAAACGGCAGAAAAAATATGATAAGGAACTCAGTTAAAAACCGTATCATCTTACTTATGCTGCTCTCCTGTGGAGTACTCTGGCTATACGCCGGCTGCGGAAAGAGTCCGGACGGAAGGGCCGGCAAAGCACAATTCGAAATCGACAAAGATTACGAGCGGGGACCTCTGACCGTTCACATCCGTGCCGATAAGACCACAATGACGATTGCCGAGACGGTCCTTCTGGAGCTTGAGGCGGCTATTGAGCCGGGCTACGAAGTACAAATGCCGAAGGTCGATAAAGTGCTCGAAAGCTTCGACATAGTTGACTGGGATAATCTCGGCGACAAGCTCGATCCGAACAACCACATCATCAGCACGTATCAGTATCGTCTCGAACCTTTTCTTTCGGGAACGTATCCCATCCCCGCATTCACATTCGAGTTTTACGATGTCAACAGCCCGGAAGATAAGAAATACGAACTGACAACCGAGCCAATCGATATAGAAGTGACTTCACTGCTCGGCGAGCAGAGGGACGGGCTGAAGATAGAGGATATCGAAGGCGTCCTTGAAATGCCAAAGCAAAAATCTTTTGCGTGGCTCTGGGTGCTGGGTATAGTTGTCCTGACGTCGTCGGCAGGCCTGTGGCTCTATTTAAGACGCAAACGGGTCAAAGAGCTTGTCAGGATTTTCAAACCGGCTCACGAGCTTGCGTATGAACGATTGCGGGTGCTGGTAAACGAAGACCTCGTCGGTGCCGGCAAAATCAAGGAATTCTACGAGCGAATCAGCGACATTCTAAGGCACTACATAGAACACCGTTTCAACCTTAGGGCGCCGGAAATGACAACCGAGGAATTCCTTGCCGAGCTTGCGAATACGGATGTTCTCCGTAAGGAGTCCCCAGGATTGCCGGCCGCCGAAAAGCAGCGTCTGGGAGAATTTCTCCAGCATTGTGACCTGGTGAAATTCGCCAAACACAGTCCGACAACGCAGCAGATTCAGGAAACTTTCGACCTGGTCAAAGATTTTATTGAGAAAACCAAATCCGACGAGCGAAAGGTCGACGTCACAGACATGGTCGATTCTGAAGAAGCCGTCACGATTGGGAGCGTATAAATGGAGTTATATTCACCATGGGCATTGATTTTAATTTTGGTCCTGCCTGTTATGGCATACCTGATGCTGCGCAGAAAAGGCACGGCCGCGGTAAGATTCCCGAGCCTGGTGGACATGAAGAGCTGTCTGGTTTCGTGGCGGATTCGATTCAGGCCGCTGCTGACAATTGCACGACTGCTTTGCGCGGCACTGCTTATCGTCGCTCTCGCACGCCCGAGAAAGGGAACGGTCTTGTCGGAAATCTCAACCGAAGGAGTTGCTATTGAAGCCGTCGTCGACCGTTCCGGCAGCATGCAGACCGAGATGGACTATTACGGAAACAAGCTCAACCGGCTGGAGGTCGTCAAAAGGGTATTATCCGATTTCATCGAGGGAGACAAAAAAGATTTAAAGGGCAGAAGCAGCGACTTGATAGGCCTTATTACATTCGCCCGGTATGCCGATACGATATGCCCCCTTGTGCACAGTCACAACGTTCTTATCGAGTTCCTGAAGAAAACCGAGATTGTCCGGATGCGCAGCGAAGACGGCACCGCCATCGGCGATGCAATCGCCCTTGGTGCAGCAAGATTGCAAAAAGCCGAAGAAGAAATCCAGCGGAGAAGACAACAATTAATAGCGTCCGACGAGAATATTTTGGACACCGATCAAAGTGGCTTTAAGATAAAGAGCAAAGTCATAATACTGCTCACCGACGGCATAAACAATGCAGGTCGATACGACCCTCTCGAAGCAGCCGAACTGGCAAAAAAATGGGGCATAAAAATCTACACAATCGGCATCGGCTCGGGCCAGGCTTATATGACGATTCAGTCACCGCTAGGGGCGTATAAGATGCCGACGGGTCAGGAGCTGGATGAAAGACTGCTCGAAGCGATAGCGGAAAAAACCGGAGGCTTTTATGGAAGGGCCGGCGATGCGAAGGCCCTTCGGAGTATTGTAGAAAGAATAGACGAACTGGAAAAAACCGAGGTCAAGTCCGTTCAATACACCCAGTTTGCAGAGCATTTTGGACCATGGACGTTGGCTGCACTGCTGGTATTGGCCGCCGAGATGCTCGCAAGCTGTACGATATTTCGAAAGATACCATGAAGCACGGAGTATAGGAAATAGATGAATCTTGGAAATGACAAAGCATTGTGGTTCTTATTCGCCGTTCCGGCGGTTTTACTGCCGGTGTACATATGGTGCTTCTGGCAAAAGGCACGCGCATTGAAAGTGCTTGCCAGCAGTGAAATGCTCAAAAAAATCAATAACGCCGTCAGCCTGAAGAAGCAGATATTCAAAGCACTCCTTCTGCTGGCGGCATTCGTCAGCATCGTCGTTGCCTTGACCGAACCCAAATGGAACCCGCAGGCTATGAAGATAAAACGCCGGGGCCGGGACATTTGTATCCTGCTGGATACATCCCGCTCGATGCTGGCAGAAGATATCAAGCCGAGCCGGCTCGAACGTTCGAAAATCGCCATCTCCGATCTTCTTGAAACTCTGGCCGGTGACCGCGTCGCAATCGTTACATTCGCCGGCAACAGCGTAGTCAAATGTCCCCTGACCCAGGACTATGCTTTCGTAAGGATGGCGTTGGCCGACATATCCGCCGAAAGTACCAGTAGAGGCGGCACAATGATAGGCGATGCAATTCGCAAGGCCACCGAGGAAGTTTTCGACAAGCAGAGCCGGGAATTCAAGGACATAATATTGATTACAGACGGCGAAGAGCACGAAGGCTACGAAAGCTTCCCCATCCAAGCGGCAGAAAAGGCCGCCGGCGAAGGCATCAGAATCATCGCAATCGGTCTTGGCGATGAGAACGAAGGCTCGCGAATCCCGATTACCGGTCCGGACGGCGAAAAAAGCTTCCTGAAATACAATGGCCAGGAAGTCTGGACAAAGCTCGGCGGCGATATGCTTAGAAACATTGTTTATGTCACTGACGGTGGAAAATACCTGTCCGTTGGGCCGGGAACGACTCTCGACCTTGGCCAGATTTATGAGAACCTGATAGCATCAGCGGAAAAACGCGAGCTTGAATCGACAACGATGCTTAAATACGACGAAAAATTCCAGATATTCGTAGCTTTAGGTTTAATTCTCCTTATTTGTGAGGCCTTTATAAGTGAACGCAGGAAAATATAAAATAGTTTATAAAATTTTGCTGGTACTGGTTATTACTCAAGCGGCGTTTGCCGATACTGCAAGAGTTTCCACTTCGCAGGGCAATAAACTGTACAAGCAGGGAGATTTCAATGAGGCAATTAACAGTTACGACCAGGCCCTTACCGAAGCACCCGAAGCCCTGGAACCGAAATTCAACCAGGCGAACAGCTACTATCGGCTCGACGACCTAACCAAGGCTTTAGACTTATATCGAGAGGTTGCCGCTGAGAGCAAAGACATGAAACTTGTGGCCAGGGCAAAATATAATCTCGGCAATACTTACTTCCAGCAGGGCTCCAAACAGAAAGACTCGAACCTGCAAAAGGCAATCGACGATATGAAAACTGCAATAGGAAGCTGGAGAGGCGTGCTGGACATCGAGCCGGAAAATACAAAAGCGGCAAAGAACATAGAAGTAGCCCGGCTGGTAATCAAAGACCTTCTCGATCAGTTAAACAAACAAAACCAGGAAAGAGACCCCAATCAGCCGCAAGACCCAAACCAGCAAGGTCAGCAAAAACAACCTCAGCCGAACCCGAACCAGCCTCAGAACCAAAACCAGCAGCAGCAAACCGCCGGCCAGGACCCGAACCAGCCAAAAGACCCTAACGAGCCTCAAGATCCGAATCAACCAGAGCAGCAAAAACAGGAAGAACAAAAGCAGCAGATCGCACCCGATACAACCGCACAGGAAATTCTGGATCAGGAAAAAAGCCGCCGGAAAGAAAGGCAGATTCTGCAAAGAGGCCCCTGGCAAAAAGTCGAAAAAGACTGGTAGAAAGAAACCGAAACGTTTATTAATGATTGAATCAAGAGAATGAAAAAATGAAACTCGCAAAACACACAATTGTGCTTTTTGCTGTGACCGCGGCGCTGGCGGCGAGCGCTTCGGGACAGGTGCAGATTTCCGCCCAGGCTGAGACCGGAAAAGACATTTACACCGGCGAGAGTTTTAATTTTTATATCATTATCCAGGGCTCCGAAGATGACGGCCAGGTCGATCTGGGACCACTGAAGCAATACAATCCGCAAAGTGCCGGCAGCAGAAGACAAAGCTCCATAAACATCATAACCGACAGAACAACAAAGAGTGTCACGACGGTTATGACCTATGTCCTAACTGCGAATCAGGCCGGGCAAATCCAGATTCCTTCGCTGACGGTCATGCATGAGGGTAGGAAATATCAGACGAATCCGGTGACGGTAAATATCATCAAGCCCGGCACGACCGACCAGCTCGACCTCGAGGTGACATTATCACAACAGCAGTGCTACGTTGGTCAGCCGGTCATCATAACGGTGAAGTTCTACATCTCCACCAACATCGGCGACTTTCAATTCGACATCCCGGCTTTCAGCCGCGATGACTTTTACATCGAAGATCCCGACGTCACCAATCCGCAGGCAAAACTCTATCGCCTCCATACCGGAATAACCATCAGAGTCAGCCAGTCCAGGGCCGTTCATAAGGGCAGAGATTCGATCCTGCTTTCGTTCAGCAAAGTCCTTATACCAAAGCAATCCGGCAAAATCTCCATAGAGCCGTCCTCGGTTACCGCAGCTGTTGCCGTCGGGCGAACCCGCTCGCGAGATATCTTCGACAGCTTCTTCGGTGAAACCCAGTATAGGCGTTACATGGTAAATTCCGAGCCGCTCGAACTTCAGGTCTCGCCTCTGTCCGATGAAGGCCGGCCGGCAGAGTTTTACGGCCTTGTCGGACAATACACAATTTCCGCTTCGGCGACCCCTACCAAAGTCAACGTCGGAGACCCAATCACGCTGACTATCAAAATCGGAGGCGGCAAATATCTCAAACCAGTCCAATGGCCGGCGCTCGAAAACTTGCCGGCCCTTGCGGATAATTTCAAAATCCCGACACAAAAGGCTTCACCCACCATCGACGGCGACTTCAAAGTCTTCACACAGACTATACGGGCCAACAACGATAAGGTAACCGAGATTCCGCCGATTCCGCTGGCCTATTTCGACGCCGAACAGGGCCGCTACGTCACAGCAAAAACCGAGCCGATCGAACTCGAAGTGGCGCCGACGAAAATACTGACGAACGCGGACCTGGAGGGCTCCGATTTCGTGCCGATAAACAGGGAAATCGAGGCCATCAAGAAAGGCCTTTCGGCCAATTACGAAGACCTTGAGACGTTGAGCGACATGAGTTTCTCGCCGGTTGCTGCTTTAGCAAATCCGGGCTATGCTGTTATCTGGGCAGTTCCTCTGCTCGGGCTTATATCGAGCCTTCTCGTTAAAATCTTCTCGCATACGAGCCCTGAGAAAGTCTCAGCCAGGCGACGCCGGCAGGCCTGCGGCAAAGCACTCGGACGACTGAAGAAACTGAACACGACCGAGGCCGCCCATCAAAATGAACAGCTCGTATCCATTATGAAAAACTATATCGGTGATAGATTCGACAGGACCGCGGGCTCTTTGACGCCTGACGACTGTTACGATGCGATTATTGCCGGAACGCAGGATTCGCAAATTGCAGACGAATACCGCCGGATCATAGCCGGCTTCGAAGCCGGACGCTATGCTCCGATGGAAGTAAAAACTGACGCCGACAAGATCAGACAGGTAGGCGAGCTTATCCGAAACATCGAAAAAAAATATAAAAAATGAATAAAAAGAAATTCTATTTAGCATTGATTGGTCTGCTATTATTCAGTTTGGCTGCTCCGGCACGGAGCGCCATCCCGACTGAGCAGGTCTATTCACTTTTCTCTCAGGCCAACCAGTTCTTCAGAGAAGCGAACGCGATGACCGGCGATCCGGGGGCGGCCCGAATGCTGTACGAAAAAGCGATACTGAATTACGAAAAGATAATCACCGACGGCCGGGTAAAAAACTCGAAACTCTTCTACAATCTCGGCAACGCTTATTTTCTCAAAGAGGACATCGGCAGAGCAATCCTGAATTACCGCCGGGCAGAACGCCTCGACAAAGCCGACACGAACATTCAAAAAAACCTTGCCTTCGCACGCAGCAGAAGAATTGACACCGTCGAAATACGAACCGAAAAACGCATCCTCGAGACACTGTTCTTCTGGCATTATGATTTTTCCATTAAGACAAAGTTCCTTCTCACGTGCATCTTTTTTGCGTTTGCCTGCATCAGCGGCATTTTGATACTGTGGCGAGGCAAATCCGCCGGTGCCGTAGCAACAGTAGTGATTTGCAGCATTCTGATGGTGAGTTTTCTCGCATCCGTCATTGTGGAAACCCGGTCCCGTGCCAATACAATTTGTGGTGTTATCACGGCCGGCCAGGTCGTTGCCCGACAGGGAGACGGCCCGAATTACCCCGAGAGTTTCACCGAGCCGCTGCACGCCGGCACAGAATTCGACCTGCTCGAAAGCAGGCCCGGCTGGTTCCATATAAGGCTCTCGGACGACAGCGAAGCATGGATCCCCGATAACGCAGCGGAATTAATTTGAAGCTTAAGGAAAAACGAAAAGCAATCGTGTCAGAGATAGATAATACGCAGTCCCGATAGTCCAGTAGTTCAGAAAAATGGATTATACTATGAAAAAGCAACATTGTTGGATATAATCCATTGATGGATTTTTCTATAGTTATACCGGCACTCGACGAAAGCACAAAGATTGCACAAGATGTATCTGAAGCGGCGGGATTTTTAGAAGCCCACAAGTTTACCGGCGAGATTATCGTCGTCGATGACGGCAGCAAAGACAATACCACCGAGGCCGCGAGAAACACCGTCGTGTCGAATCATGTCCAGCTCAACGTCATCCGCTACGAGAAGCACAGGGGCAAAGGCTACGCTGTGCGGACCGGTATGAAGGCAACTTGCGGCCAATATGTAATGTTCGCCGACAGCGGCTCATGCGTGCCATACGAGGATACGCTGCGGGGACTTCAGTTGCTCAAAAACGATGTGTGCGATATAGCACACGGCTCGAGGAAAATGCGGGGCTGTCACATCGAAAAAACGCAGAGCCTTTACCGGCGTATGTGTTCGAGGATGTTCCACTGGTTCGTCATCCACGATATGAAAATTCCCGCTGAGTTCACCGACACGCAATGCGGCTTTAAAATGTACAAAGGCGACGTGGCCCGCCACCTGTACGGCGAGGCCGTCACGGACGGATTCACTTTCGATATAGAAATCATTATGCGGGCACAACAGGAAGGCTATCGGATAAAGGAGTTTCCCATCGACTGGACCTGCGACCGTGACAGCCGGCTGTCGCCGACACGAAGCTCATGGCAGGTCCTTACTGAACTGCTGAAAATAAGGCGAACGCTGGCAAAGAAATAAAGAATTTTCGATTGACGATTTTCGAATTTCGATTTTGAAATCTGCATTCGGCAACCGGAAATCGTCAATCAATAATCGATTCCCAAACTCCGAAACGCAGAATTTTCTGCTGGGGCTGTTTTTCACCTTCCCCACAGTGGATTACCCCACGTGGTGTCCCATCTTCGAGGATTACCATGGCCAGGGTGTCCGGATGCCTGCTGCAATATTTCTTCATCTCATCGAGGCCCATAATCATAAAAGCAGTCGAGAGTGCATCGGCGGTAGCGGCATCGGGTGCCGACGACCAGGCGGCATGTCTTGCCTCGACGGCCCGGGCGGTGCGCGGATCGATTATATGCCCGCCCTTCTGAACGCCAGAGCCACTCAGAGCCGCGTTTTTCAAAAACGGTCGGGTAAGTATTTCTTTGCTTCCGGATGGATTGGTCATGGTCAATGGCCAGCCATCTTTGCCCGGCGGGGCATCTAGGGCAAGGACTGAGCTGTAGCCGCCGGAAATCAGGGCGAGATCGATGCTCCATTCCCGCAGCAGTTCCGCCACGCGATCGACGGCGTAACCTTTGCCGATGCCGCCGAGATCGATTTGCACGGGACTTGCCGAAAGGGTAATCGTATGTTCGGCCTCGTTGAGTTTTATGAGGTTCGTACCGGTACGCATGCGGGCAATATCTATTTCCTTAGGTGAAGGATTTCGCGGGCTGCCGTCATCGTTTCGCCAGCATTTGAGCAGGGTGCCGATTGTGATATCGAACGCTCCGTTGGTTTCGGTATAAATCCGCTCGGCAATCTTCAGGCACTCGAACGTATCGAGGCCGAGCTGCAACGGCTGATTGTTCGACAGGTTATTGATTCGGGTGATATCACTGTTTTCCAGGAACCGGCTCAGCTCGAGTTCGAGCCGATCCACTTCGTCAAAAGCCGCCACCGCTGCCTGAGCGGCGTAGCGCTCATCCTCGTGAACAATCAGCAGCTCGAAAGTTGTCGTCATCGCCTCGTGGGAAAACCGCTTCATGCCGTCAATTGAAGCGCCATTGCTGCTGACAAAACAAGTTTCCTGTGGAGGCTTGGTCATTTTGTGCTTTCTATCGCTGCCTCCGCCTGTCGCCGGTAGAAGTAGTTCCAGAGATCTGTTCTTACGAAGCCAACTAATTTTATGTTCGGCCGCAGCCACATATAGTAGGGCTTTTCAAACAAAAACAGATACATCTGGCGGTCCTCGAGGGGCGTCAAATTATAGAGCTTGTTGGTCAGTGCGGCCTCGACCTCGGGCGATGCTATAATCAGCGGGGCAGAAGGAGTCTCCGGATCGACATGGTCCCACCAGCCGATATCTTTTTTCTCGAAATGCCGGAAGTACCAGGGCAGCGGCCAATAATCTTTGCCGGGACAGATTACCTGAATGTGCATTCTGATCTTGTCCGGATTTTCCCTGGCCATCCGTTCCATTGCCCTGGCCATTTCTTCGACCCGCCGCACGACGGTAAAAACTTCCTTCGTCGGGTGAGCATATACATAGGGATTGCGACTGTCGGCGTCGTACCTGTAACTGCACCGATAGGCCTGCCAGGTCAGGTGGGCCGAGGCATCGAATAACAGACAGAGAATAATCAAACGCGGCAGGACATTTGGCACAAACTTAACGAGTACCACCGCCCCGACACCGGCCAGAAGAATCATGCCGTGAAGGAATCCCAGAATGCACCAGGGCGTTTTATACGGGATTGCCGAATAGACGGCGGTCAGGATGAGCGTATAGAAGGCGATGAATCTGAGCAGTTGAGTGTCGGCTGAGGCCGGGCCTTCTTTCAGCATCACAGCGACAAAACCGACCGCGGCCAAAAATACGATTAGCCCTTCGGTCCAGATGGGCCCGCCGCCGTAGCGAAAATAAATGAGCATTTTAAGGTAGTAATACCACGGGTGATCATGCAGGTTGCTGCCGCCCGCTCGGTTGAAATACGTTAGATACGTTCGGATAGAATCGAGAATACCGCTTGGATTGGACATGAACGATGAGAAAAACAATGCCGAGACAATTATACCGGCCGCGAGACCGGCAATAAGATGCGATGGCTTTACCGTCTTGGAGAGATTTGCAATAGAGCTTTTAGGGCGGGCAGTTATGTATGTGAGCAGGACAGCAAGAAACATGGCGCCAAAAGCGATGATACATGTTTCCTTGGTGGCGTGCATAAGGCCAAGGCACGCTCCGGTCAATAATGCCCATGCGATGTTTTTACTGCAAGTGTATCTATAACCAGAAACGATTGCACCAAACGTGAAGCATACCAGGAGCATTTCCTGAATATAGTATCGGCTGTAAAAAACCATCGCCGCTGAAATGGCAGTCAACACCGCTGCGTAAACCGATGCCGCTGTTCCCAGGCCGTCTACGACAAGCATGAGCAAGAGCACCAAACACACACTGAAAAAAACGGGCACAATTCGCAGCGTGAACTCGGTGACCTGCGCGAGATTTTTGGCGTCGGCCAGCTTTGCAGGAATCAGCGTCAGGTAATTAAGTGTCGGGCCGTGGTATTCTTCCGGGTCGTACTTATAGACGCCTTCCTCAAGCAACTCCTCGAACTTGATGGCGTGAACGGCCTCGTCGCCATGCATCGGACGCTGCTGGAGCCGCGGCAAGCGCAAAGCGAGCGCAACAATTGTCGCGGCCAGAATAAGGACGCAACCTTTTGTAGTCATGTTATTCTACCGGCTTGCCGTAAACCTCGACCTCTATATAGTGATTCAGGTCGTTACTGGTATTGCCGTTGCTATAGAGACGGACATAACGAGTCTTGATGCCTTTAGCGAGTACATCAAAAAGTTTACCCTCGTTAGTTTCTGTGTAATGCATATCCTTGCCGACGCCAAGTCCGGCAGAGTTGTCAATGTCATTGTTAAATACGGTCTTTACGTTAGTAATAAAATCGGCGTCGTCAGCAACCTGAACCACAACGTCAAAATAAACGCGGGCCTCCTTGTGGTAATGCCAGACCACAATACAGTAAATCTCGTGCATTGCTTCCAAGTCAATCGTAACTTGCTGCACAAATGGTCCTAACTCCACGTAACTGCCGTCGGCCGCTTCTTTATCACCATCGGTGATCATTTCAATCTCACCGATAATCGGCTCTTCATCGCTGCTAGCAATCGGCTTGCCCAGGGCGACATTTGTTGTGCCCTCAGGAGCCAAAAACGGCGGGCGTGCCTTGCCCAGCGGTTTTTCGAGATTAGGTACTTTTGTATCTTGGGGTGTGCCGACGAACATCGGCTTTGGCAGTTTAATATCAATCGGAACCAGACCTGCAGTGTTGGCAGGAGCGGCGGGCTCTTCCTCTTCGACCTCAGCCGGCTCTTCAGCGACGGGTTCCGTCTCGGTTTCGGCAGGTTCTTCTGGCGCTTTTGCTACCGGCTTTTCCGCACTCGGAGCAGAAGTTTCAGGCCGAGCCGCACTCATAGACTGTTGGTTGGATTCCGTGCTGGAAGGCTCCGATTTCTTGCAGGAAGGAATAAGGCATAAAGATAGCACAAACAGCAAAACAACACAGATTTTCATAATTGAACCAAAATTTTTCGTCATCATTTCCTTTTTACCTCAAAATCGCCAATTCTATAGATTAACAAAACTTATCGTCATCAAACTACTCGGTACAAACAAAACGGAGACAATAATACTATTCTATTTGTATGACGTTGTCAAGCTGCCCAAAAGTATATTTTTCTTTTATTTATGTGCAGGAAAAAATATGACTCATAAATGATAAAAACGCAAGTTTATGTTAATAATGCCTTTAGCTCTATATCAGAATTTCTAAAAAACACGGCAGGAATCCGGTATATTCACGAATCCCTGCCGTAATAATCAACTTCTTCAAGCAGCAAGAATATTCACAAATCTCTAAATATTACTCGCTTTTTTATCCCTTTTCTTCTTCCTTGGCTTCTTCTGATGGTGCTTCCGCTGGTGCAGCTTCAACTGGGGCAGCACCCATTTCAAGGACTTTCGATTCCATTCCGGCCTTGGCCAGTGCGAAATAAAGCACGGCACCGACAATGAAAGCCACCAGCGGTGCGGCCGGGACGTCCACCTTGCCGATAAGAGGCATGTTCACCAGTGGCATCATGCCCACAATAAAGCCAACAACCCAGGAAATCCAACCGGCCATGTTCCAACCGGCGCGAGGACCGGCCCATTTCTTGCCGGCCAGGATGTAATCGACCATCATCGCACCGCAAACAGGACCAAACGACGCACCGATTACTGTAAAGACCGCTCCGGCCTTGCCGGCCCATCCTGTTACTGCAAGGATGATACTGACCGCTGCACCGATGCCTACAGAGATAAACGGATTGACCTTCGGCAACGTGGTCTTAAAGCTATTTGCTGCTATGAAAGATGAGAAACAAGCCGGCGGGAAAGCAGCAACAGCCAGGAGCAATCCCATCGTCTTACCGGCACCGGGGGAACCCATGAGTTCTCCCATAAAACCGGGATCCGCAGGATTCATAGCATACGTTCCTGTCTTACCGAAAGCACCTGCAGCTATGAGAATCGCAGCTCCGGCCGATACTATAGTAGCAAGTGCGATTCCGATCAGGCCGCCCATCTGGACGTCTTTTTCGTCTTTGTTGTTCATTCCGAAATCGACACCGGCAGCACCCGCGGTAGCAAAGAAACCAACGACAAAAGCTATGCTCAAAGCCATGACGCCCATGAAACCCAAACCACCGTCTGCAGCACCCCCGGCGGCAACCAGCTTCGCGGCATCGAAATCACCGATTCCGCCTAATGTTTTACCGAGCATAATGATTAAAATTATCAGGGGAATCAACGGAAGGAACGTAGCGACTTTGGCCACGTACTGGATGCCTTTCAATCCGACGAATGCGGCAAAAGCCGCCCAGACTACGGCAATCACCTTAGCAGCGGCGGCGCTACCGCCGAAAAGAGGTGCAAGGGCCACTGAAGCAAAATAGGCATTGACACCAAGCCATCCGAATTGAAGTACACCCATGAGAAATCCCGGCATTAAAAAGCCGCCCTGAACGCCATAGGTCGATGTACCCACAACGTAGAGCGGAAGACCGGTCTTCATACCAAGCAGGCCCGGAACCACGTAAAACAGAGCGTGGCACAAAAGCGCTGCTACGACCAAACCGAGAAGTGCAACAATTATACCCTGGCTTAGCACTCCACCGGGTGAGCCGCCACCGCCGCTGGGCGCCTGACTCCAGAACACAAACCACAGGAAGATACCTGCATAGGTAGGTGCCGTGTTCTTGTACCAGGGAGCCCTGTTCGAAGCCGGATTCGGCTTGGCCATACTTACATAGTCTGGCAGTGCTCCATTACTCATAATTTTTTCTCCTTAATAA
>Ga0209536_100002737_pt1 | contig 28679 bp, 28 predicted proteins | sample DeeMarSeWOR28_12_FD_187461 | JGI IMG/M metagenome (GOLD analysis project Ga0209536, IMG submission 187461) | Marine sediment microbial communities from White Oak River estuary, North Carolina - WOR-2-8_12 (SPAdes) (version 2) | ecosystem: Environmental > Aquatic > Marine > Intertidal zone >... | reverse complement strand
TTTTGAATGAGTCTTCTCAGGAGAAGCTACCACTATGAGCAGTATTGAAGAACAAGTAAAAAGCATCGTTGCCGAGCAGCTCGGCGTCAAAGAAGACGAAGTAACGAACGATGCTTCATTTGTCGATGATCTCGGCGCGGACTCGCTGGACACGGTCGAGCTGGTCATGGCACTCGAGGAAGAGTTCGAGACCGAAATCCCGGACGAGGAAGCCGAGAAGATCACCACGGTTCAGCAGGCAATCGATTTCGTTACCGCTCGCGCCAGCGAGAGTTGATCGATCGGGCGCGGCGGCCGTCGTGTTCGCCGCCGCGCTTTTCTTCCGGGTTTCCGACTGGCGGTTCCGCCACATCCAAACGGCATCAAATTGAGCAAACGTCGCGTTGTCATCACCGGCATGGGGATCGTCTCTCCGGTGGGCAGCCGGCTGGATGATGCCTGGCGCAACGTGCGTGAGGGCAATTCCGGCATCAGCCTCGTCGAGGACTTCGATGCCAGCAGCTATCCGACACGGATTGCCGGCAGCGTCAGGGACTTTGACGCCGACAAGTACCTTGCGCCAAAGGAACAGCGCAAGAACGATCCGTTCATTCACTACGGGATCGCTGCCAGTGTCGATGCAATCGAAGACTCGGGTCTGCAGATCACCGAAGAGAACGGTCATCGCATCGGCGTGGCGATGGGGTCCGGAATCGGTGGTATCAAGTTCATCGAAGACAACCACGACAAGATGCTTGCCGGCGGCCAGCGCAAGGTTTCGCCGTTTTTTATTCCTGGTTCGATCATTAACATGACGTCGGGCCAGGTGAGCATCATGCAGCACATCACCGGGCCCAATATTTCCATCGTTACCGCTTGCGCGACGTCGACGCATTGCATCGGTTTCGCGGGCCGCAGCATTGTCCACGGCGATGCGGAAGTGATGCTCGCCGGCGGTTCCGAATACGCGACGACACCGCTTGCCATGGGCGGCTTCTGTTCGGCGCGCGCGATGTCGACCCGCAATGACGATCCGGCCGCCGCGAGCCGGCCCTGGGATGTCGACCGCGACGGCTTCGTGCTGAGCAACGGCGCGGGTTGCGTGGTGCTCGAGGAACTCGAGCATGCGAGGGCACGAGGCGCGAGAATCTATGCAGAGCTCATCGGCTTCGGTATGAGCGGCGACGCCTACCACATCACACTCCCGCCAGCGGACGGCGAAGGTGCCCGCAAGTGCATGACTGCGGCGATCCGCGATGCGGGCGTCGATGCCGCGGATATCCAGTACCTCAACGCCCACGGCACATCCACACCGGCCGGCGACATCGGCGAAACCGTCGGCATCAGGCGAACTTTCGGCGACGCCGCGGACAAGCTGATGGTCAGCTCGACGAAATCGACGACCGGTCACCTGCTCGGGGCTGCGGGCGTCGTCGAAGCGATTTTCTCGGTCCTTGCCATGAGGGATCAGGTGATACCGCCGACAATAAACCTGGACAACCAGGACCCGGAATGCGATCTCGATTACGTCCCCAACGAGGCGCGGGACGCGAAGATCGCGATGGCCATGTCGAATTCGTTCGGATTCGGCGGTACCAACGGCAGCCTGATCTTCAGAGCGTTCGACTGAGCGCCCCGCCGTGTACGGGCGGAATACCTACGCTGATTTGCAGGTCTGTGCGCTCGCGCAACCGGTCGATCTCCTCGGCCTGCACCGGCTCTCTCCCCAGCGCTACCCGTTTCTCCTGCAGAGCACCGCGGCCCGGCCACCCCTCGGCCGCTACGACATCCTGTTCGCCTCTCCGGGAGAGTCTCTCGAACTGACCGGGAACCGACAGCTACGGGGCAGTCACGCGGGCGATGGGCCGCGGTTTCTAACGGCACTGAACTCCTGGTGGCGCGGTGACAAGCGTCTCGGCCCCGTGCCGGACCTGCCGTTCCATGGCGGCTGGTTCCTGTACCTTGGATACGAACTCGCGGCGGAAATAGAGCCGGTACTGGACCTGCCCGTGGACCCGCTGCTGCCGGTCGCATTCGCCGTCCGGTGCCGGGCTGCCATCATTCATGATCATGTCGACCGGCAGACCTGGTTCATCAAAGAACAGGGCGCCGATATTGAGCAGGGCGAGGTGATTGACGACATCCGGCGCGCCGCTTCAGGGTCGCAGCAGCCGCCGGAACAGGCGCCCGTCTCGACCATCATCGAAGAGGACGACCAGCGATTCCTCGGCGCCGTCGAACGAGCGAAGGAGCACATCGCCGCCGGCGACATCTACCAGGCAAACCTGTCACGCGGCTGGACCACCGAGTTCGCCGAGGAACGCGATGCGGCGCAATTGTATTCCGCATTGAGCAGCGCCAATCCCGCACCTTTTGCCGGCCTCGTGCGGTGGCGCGACGCCGCGATAATTTCCTCGTCACCCGAACGCCTGCTGGAAGTCCGCGACGGCGTCGCTTCAACGAGACCGATTGCGGGCACGCGGCCGCGCTCGACGGATCGCCAGGATGACGACCGCCTGTCGGACGAACTGTTCGCGAACCCCAAGGAACGCGCCGAGCACGTGATGCTGATCGATCTCGAACGCAACGATCTCGGCAGGGTCTGCGAGGCCGGCAGCGTCGAAGTCGACGAGATGATGGCGCTCGAGAGTTACGCGCACGTGCACCATATCGTCTCCAACGTCAGAGGCCGCCTCAAGGCCGGCATATCGCCGGGGGCGGCCATCCGCGCCGTCTTTCCGGGCGGAACCATTACGGGCTGTCCGAAGGTCCGCTGCATGGAGATCATCAACACTCTCGAGGGCGTTGCGCGCGGCGCCTACACCGGCTCATTCGGCTACCTGAATCGCGACGGCAGCCTGGATCTCAATATCCTGATTCGCACGATGGTATTGCATGGCAGGACCTTACAGCTCCGGGCCGGCGCGGGCATCGTCGCCGATTCCGAACCTCGGGCAGAACTGGAAGAGACCCGGGCGAAAGCCAAGGGCATGCTGAGGTCGCTGACGGTATGACCGAGTGGTTCCTGGACGGGCGTCCGTGCAACGCCATTGCCGCGGATGACAGGGGCTTTCAGTACGGCGACGGGCTTTTCGAAACCGTCGCCATTCGGGGCGGCAAGCCGCGTCTCTGGCATTATCACGTCGAGCGGCTGCAAGCCGGCGCAGCGCGTCTCGGTCTCCCGGCGCCAGCCGAGCCCGTTCTCATGTCCGCCCTGGTCTCCGCGCTCGAACAGGCGCAGGCGGACTCTTCCCGGTGCGTCGCAAAAATCGTGTTGACCGCAGGGCAGGGCCCGCGCGGCTATCGCCGCCCGGCATCCGGGCAGACGACATTGCTTGCGGGCGTCTCGGACGCCGCCCTGCTGCCAGATACCTGTTACCGGGACGGTGTCACCCTGCGGCTTTGCAATACACGCCTCGCGGTTCAGCCACAGCTCGCGGGCATGAAGACCCTGAATCGGCTCGAACAGGTGCTCGCCCGTAACGAATGGAGCGACGATGCCGTTTTCGAAGGGCTGACCCTGGATACTGACGGCCACCTTATCTGCGGTACCATGAGCAACGTGTTTCTCATCACCGGCCATGGACTGGTAACACCAGCAATAACCCGCTGCGGCGTCTCCGGCGTCATGCGGCGCCACGTCCTTACGCTGCTCGACGAGGCCGGACTCGGATGCTCCGTCCGTGACGTTCGACCAGAGGAGCTGTGGTCGTCCGATGCCGTCTTCATCAGTAACAGCCAGTTCGGGGTCCTTGCCGCGACGCGATGCGGTGAGCATGCCTGGAGACCGGCTGAGACATTCCGACGGATCGCAGACATGATCAGGGCGAGCGGCATCGTGGAGGGGACGGCTTGAGACCGCTGACCAAGGCGTTCGGCGTGCTGCTTGCCGCCCTGGTCCTGATCGGCGCGGCCGCGCTCTGGCAGGTCGACCGTTTCCTCAATGCGACGGTCACCGTGCCCGAAGAAGGCGCGACCTTCGAAATTGCTCCGGGTACGCCGTTCACCCGCGTCAGCCAGCGGCTTGCGGAGCAGGGTATCGTCTCGAATCCGACCTTGCTGCGCATATATGCGCGAGTCTCCGGGCAGGCGGGCTCCGTCCATGCCGGGGAGTATTTCATCGAGCCCGGAACCACGACGGCCGGTCTGCTCGATCAGTTCACGCGTGGCGACGTGCTGCTGTACTCCTTCACGATCGTCGAAGGCTGGAACCAGTGGGACCTGCTACGCGCGCTGCACTCGCATCCGCAGATCGATGCACAGATTAGCGAGGAGGACTGGCCCGCGCTGCTGGATGAACTGGGTGCTGAAACGAGCCACCCGGAAGGCCTGTTCCTTCCCGAGACGTATCGTTTTCCCCGCAACACCAGCGATCGAACCCTGCTAAAGCAGGCCTACGAGCTGATGCAGGCCGCGCTGAGCGAGGAGTGGCCGAATCGCGCGGAGGATGCGCCCGTAGCGACGCCCTACGAAGCACTGATTCTCGCCTCTATCGTGGAGAAGGAGACTGCGAGGGCGGATGAGCGCCAACGCATAGCCGGCGTTTTTGCGAGGCGACTGGACAAGCGCATGCGGCTACAAACCGACCCTACCGTCATTTACGGGATCGGGCCGGAATTCAACGGCAACCTGACGCGTCGGGACCTGAGGACCGACACTCCGTACAACACCTACACGCGCGGCGGCCTGCCGCCGACACCGATCGCGATGCCGGGTCGCGATGCCATACGCGCGGCACTGCACCCGGCACCGGGCAACGAGCTGTATTTCGTCGCTACCGGCCTTGGCGACGGCAGCCACAAGTTCTCCCGGACCAAAGCCGAACACGATGCCGCGGTGGCCGAGTATCTGCGACAGCTAAGAAGCAACCGCCGGAAGGGCATGTAAGGTGCAGCGCGGCAAGTTCATCACGATCGAGGGAATCGAGGGCGTCGGCAAGTCCACGAACATCGACTATCTCGCTGGCATTATCGAAGCGAGCGGCTACACGGTCATGAAGACCCGGGAGCCCGGCGGTACGCCGATCGCGGAAGACATACGCCGCATCCTGAAGGAGCACGGCGACGAACCGCTGCCGGATGTTGCCGAACTACTGCTGATGTTTGCGGCACGTTCGATCAACGTCAATAACGCGATACTACCGGCGCTCAACGAGGGAACCTGGGTAATCAGTGACCGCTTCACCGATTCCACGCGCGCCTACCAGGGCGGGGGCCGGGGATTCCCGCGTGAGAGCATCGAGTGGCTGGCCGAGTTCGTACATGGCGACCTGCGCCCCGACCTCACGATCCTGCTCGATGCACCGGTCGACATCGCGCTGCAGAGGGCAGACAGGCGGGGAGACCCGGATCGTATCGAGGTCGAGCAAGTGGAGTTTTTCGAGCGCGTGCGGCAGACCTACCTCGATCTCGCAGAGCGGGAACCGGAGCGTTTCGTGGTCGTCGATTGCTCCCAGGAGATCGAGGCGGTCCAGGCGTCCATCAACATGGTGGCTGGCAGTTTGGTGAATGACAGATAACATCAATAAGGTGTTATAAGCTATTATTTTTATGGATATTATCTGGCATAAAGAATTCGCGCAGGCTTGGCAGGACCGGATTCACCACGGCCGCACACCGCACGCGGTGCTGCTCGCGGGCCCGGCCGGCGTCGGCAAGCGCGCCGCCGCCGCGTGGATCGCCTGCGGACGGCTCGGCATTGGCGAGCAGCGGCCTCTGCCACAGTTTCCCTTCGAGCGGCCAGAGCACGCGGACCTGCAGTGGCTCGAGCCGCCCGAGGACAAGCAGGGCGTCCTGATCGAGCAGGTTCGCGAGCTGGTCAGCAACCTGCAGCTCACCAGCTACGAGGGCCGGGGCAAGGTTGCCGTCATTGAGCCCGCGAACACCATGACGACCAGCGCGGCGAACAGCCTCCTGAAGACCCTCGAGGAACCGCCGGGGGACACGCTCCTGATACTCGTGGCCGACCGCATCGGGCGGCTCCCGGCCACGGTCTTCAGCCGCTGCCAGCGCATAGACTTTGCGCCTCCCGGAGAGGGCGAAGGGCTCGCATGGCTGGACCGGCTGCAGCCGGGAAGTCGCTGGGCCGAGGCGCTGCGTGTTGCCGGCAATGCTCCGCTCGCGGCGATCGACGCACTCGAGAACCTCGATACGCTGGCGACCATGAGCAGGGAACTCGGCGCGGTGGGCAGCGGCAAACTGTCCCCCATCGAGGTCGCAGAACGCTGGAGCAAGCTGGAGCCGGCCTTCGTGCTCGACTGGCTGGCGCGGCAGCTGCGGCAGGGCGTCCTGGCCCTGGCCGGTGGCCGCGACCGGGCGCCCGGCCTGGCAATCGACGAATCTGTGCTGAAGCGCATGGACAGGCGAAACCTGTTTTGCTATCTAGACAGGATCAACCGGCTGCGCGGCCAGCCCAGGGGATCGTACAACGTCCAGCTGACGCTGGAATCGCTGTTGATCGACTGGGCCGAGGGTCTCGCCGACGCCGGCATGGACAGAGAAACGGGCGGTATGCGACTGATGTCCGCCCAGAGGTAAGGCAATGAGCAAACCGGGACTGCTGACACTGACGATCAAAGACAAGAGCGCGCTGTATCTTGCGTACATGCCGTTCGTCGTTAACGGCGGTTTGTTCATACCGACCAACAGCTCCTATCGCCTGGGTGACGAGGTCTTCATGCTGCTGAACCTGATGGGTGAGGACGAGAAGATCCCGGTAGCCGGAACCGTGATCTGGATGACGCCGAAAGGCGCGCAGGGCAAGCGCACGGCCGGCATCGGCGTGCAATTCAGCGACCAGGACCAGGGCAATACCCAGAAGAAGATCGAGACCTATCTCGCCGGCGCCCTGGGAGGCGACAAGCCCACTCACACCATGTAAGAACGCACTCGCCGTTCGAGAACCGCCCCTACCGTCAGCCCTGTTCCTTGTTGATGCCGCCGCGCAACACGTAGGCGTGGTAGCCGCGCTCGCTCAGGATATAGGCGCCCGCGGAGCTGCGCCGCCCGGTGTCACAACACACCACGTACTTCTTGCTCTGGTTGAGGGTATTGAGCTTCAGGCGGATGAAATACAGCGGGATGTTGATGGCGCCGTCCAGGTGCTGATTCTCGAACTCGCTGGGCAGCCGTACGTCGAGCCACTGCCCGCCGCTCTGCACGATCTGCTGCGCCTCGGCGAAGTCCACCCAGTCCAGCATCGGCTCATTGAGCAGCTTCTTGAAGTCTTCCTTGCCGAGCCGCATGACGCCACCGTCGGTGAGCATCGTCACGGTTGCGTTGCGCTTCGCGTCGGAGATCAGCGCTTCTTCGCCGAAGGTGTCACCAACCCGTAATTCCGCGAGCTTGATGCCGTCCTTGGAGAGCGGCGTCTCGCGCGTGACGAGGGCACTGCCGCGGGTGAGGACGTAGAAATAATCACCTTCGGCGCCCTGCTTGAGAATGACGTCGCCCGCCTTGTAGTTAATCTGCTGCATGCGCATGAAGATCGCCTGGATATTCGCCGGCGGAATCTTGTGAAACGCCTTGGTCTGCAGCAGCATGGTCATCCAGTCTTCGGTACCGCTGTCATCGTCGCCCTGCAGCTCCGACACCTCGTAGGTACCGGTCTGGTCCCAGGTCAGCATCACGTCCAGAAGGTCGCTGTCGATGGAAATGAACTGCACGCGATCGCGTGCTTTCGCCGATACGCGTCTCGGAAACACCGGCGCCACTGGATTGCGAGCCGAATCACTGCCGCCGCTAATGGTCTCGACGGTCTTGCCCTGGTCCTGGAGCTCCAGGACGCCCGCGACGATGTATATCGTGCGCTTCTCGGTATCCCCTTCCTTGAACAACACCTGCCCCGGGGACAGCTCGCGCACCTGGACCTTGCGCGCGAGCGCCGCCAGGTTGTCCCGTTTGAGACCGTCCAGCGGTGAGAATTGCTGCAGTAGCGCGGTGCTAACCGGCTCGTGTGTCATTCTGCGTCCTGTTACCGTTCGTTGTCGATCGGATGCCTGGTGTCATGCGCCTGATTGGTTCGCTGCCGAAATCGACAGCCGCGGGTATTCTACCTTCTATTCAATAACTTCCGATACACCCGGCTGCGCGCAGCGTGAAGCGGCGCACAGTTTGCAGGCGAGCATGCCGGGAAATGTGATCAGAGCTTCGAAAACCCCTCGTGTGGTGTGAACCGCTCCCCATAGCGTTGTGTGAACTCGTTCAAACGGGCCGTCACTTCGTCCACGCCACGTTCGCGCGCGTAATTCAGTGGCCCCCCACGGAATGGTGCAAAGCCGGTACCGAAAATGACGCCGGCGTCCAGCAGGTCAGGATCGCTGACGACGCCGTCGTGCAGGCAGGCGACCGCCTCGTTGACCATCGGCAATATCAGCCTGTCCTGGATCTCGTCGCTGGCCACGGCCGTGCCGGTCACCGGCTTCACCGCCTTGCCATTCTCCCAGCGGTAAAAGCCCTGGCCGCTCTTGCGGCCCAGCTGGCCGGCCTCGACCATGTCGGCCAGCTTCTGTGGCACCGGCCTGTTCGCCGCGGCACCCAGTACTTTCGACACGTGCAGGGCGACATCGATGCCGACGCTATCCACCAGCTCGACCGGCCCCATCGGCATGCCGAACGCTTCGGCCGCACGATCGATTTCGGCGAGCGGCACGCCGGATTCCGCCAGCTCCATCGCCTCGGCCATGTACGGCGCAAGGATTCGATTCACGACGAAACCCGGCGAACTCATGCATTCCAGCGGCAGTTTGCCGATGCCCTTTACAAAGCCGAAACCGATATCCAGGGCATCCTGCTCGGTATCTTCGCAGCGAATGACCTCTACGAGCGGCAGTTGCGCGACGGGATTGAAGAAGTGCAGCCCGATAAAGCGCTGCGGCGCATCGAGTCCCTCGCGCAGCTCCTCCAGACGAATACTCGACGTGTTCGTGGCAAGCAGCGCCCCGGCCGGCATCTGCTCCTGTAGCGACTTGTACAGTGCCTGCTTGGCTTCGAGATTCTCGAAGATGGCTTCGATGACCAGGTCCGCCCGGGCTGCCCCGGAACCGTCCACGTCCGACTGCAGGCGTTCTGCCGCGGCCGCTCGCGCGGAATCGTCCCGAATTCGTTTTTCGAACAGCTTCGCCGCCCGCTCCATGGCGGGGTCGATGAATTTCTGTTCGCGGTCCTGCAGCGTCACGGTATGGCCGCGCAGTGCACACCATGCGGCAATATCGCCACCCATGACTCCCGCACCGACCACGTGGACGTGCGAAATCTTTTTCGCCGCCTTGCCGCCCTGGCCCTTGAGCTTGTTCTGCAGGAAGAAGACACGAACGAGATTGCGCGAGGTGCTGGTGCACATGAGCTCGGCTATCGATCGTGCCTCGGCTTCGTAGCCTGTTCCGGTAGACGCGCCGTGGCGGTACCACAGGTCGATGATCGCGTAGGGCGCGGGATAATGTTCCTTGCGAGCCTTGCCCGCCACCTGCTTGATCAGCACATTGCGGATGAACGGCCTGACCAGTGACAGGTTCAGGACACGCTCCGCAAACGGTGCTCGCTTCAGCGGCGGCCTGGTGGCGATCAGTTTCTGCGCCGCATCACGCCAGCCATCCGCGTCCGTGATCGTGTCGACCAGGCCCAGCCTGCGGCCCTTGCTGACGTTGATCGGCTTGCCGGTCAGCATCAGCTGCATGGCGGGCCGCACACCCGCGATCTGGACGGCACGCACCGTACCGCCGAAGCCCGGATGGATGCCGAGCTGGACCTCGGGCAGGCCGAGGATGCGCTTCTCCGACTCCAGCGCGACCCGGTAATCGCAGGCCATCGCGAGTTCGAGTCCGCCGCCCAGCGCGAAACCGTTGATTACGGCCACGGTGGGACAGGGCAGGGCCTCGAGCTCATCCAGGACCCGTTGTCCGAGCCGGATCAGCTTGTAGGCCTGCTCCGGATTCTCGATCGTGGTGAACTCATTGATGTCCGCGCCCATCACGAAGCCGTTGCTCTTGCCCGAATGGATGACGACGCCCCTGGGTGGCTGCTTCGCCATGGGCTCGATGAGCTGGTGCAGCTCGGTGAGAACTTCGCCCGACAGCACGTTGGCGCCGCCGTCGGCCTTGTCTATGCACAGCCAGACGATCCCGTCGTCGCCGGATTCCGATGTCCAGTGTTTGTACGTCATGATGATCGGGTCACCTCGAAATCGCATATGAGGGGCAGGTGGTCCGAGAGCCTGACGTCGGGAATATCGAAGCTCGTCACCGTAATGCCTTCCTGGTACAGCACGAAGTCGAGTTCCTTGCGCGGCGCGCGGCTCGGGTACGTAGGCATGCCGTCGGTATTGGCCGATTTCAGGCCAGCTGCCCGCATGAACAGGTAGATCTCATTTTCACCCCAGAATGTATTGAAGTCGCCGGCAACGATAACCGGCTTCTCCGTCGCCTCGACGAGGTCGTGCAGTCGCCGCAACTGCAGATGGCGATGCCGGTACTTGAGCGACAGATGCACCAGGAATACCGCGAATTCTTCCATTTCCAGCTCGATGATCAGGCGCTTGATGCCCGTGTCGAAGTAGTGGAACTTCTCGCCGTGCACACGTTGCGCCGCCATAAACGCGTTGCCCTGTTTGCGTACGATCGGCAGGATCTGGTTGATTGACTTGGAGCCGTACTTGGTCTCGTACGAGGTATTCATCCGCAGATCGGTCGCGATCTTCTCGGCCTGGTTTACCATGCGGCTGCGAATCGAGCCGGTGTCCACCTCGATAAGCCCCACGATGTCCGGGTCGACGTCTTTTATGAAGCGCGTAATCTCGGGAAGTACGCTCTGATTGCCCAGCACGTAGCCCGCGCCCGGCAGAGGCATATGCATGCTGGCGCCGCCGCCGACGGCGTATCGAATGTTGTAGAGAAGGAGTCGCATGCGCGTCGCTAAGATACCGAAACGCCGCGGGCATGGGAACAGAATAGTGCATCCGTGACCGCAGTCGCACGATATGCGTCCGAATTGGCTAGAATCGCAACTACACTCGCATTAGCGGAGGTGGCGGTGTCGGAAAGTAATCCCATACGGGTGTTCGTAACCCATGCGTTCCAGGAGACTGATGACTACCTGCGGGTTTTCGAGTTCCTGGAGAGCGTCGATCGCTTCTTCTACCTGAACGTGAGCAAGCCCGACAATGTGCCGGAATCAGGCGGCATCGATGCCATCAAGGAAGAACTCATTTCCCAGATCAAGGAGGCGGAGGCCGTTATCGTATTGCCGAGCCTCTACGAGGAAAAAGAAAGCCTGGCCCGCTTCCTGATGGACGCTGCCGACGTGAACAACAAACCGATGATTGCTATCCGGCCTTTCGGGGGGTTGCTCGAGACCCCGCAGGCCGTCGTCGAACGGGCGAAAGAGCACATCGAGTGGAACGACAGAGAAATCGTGGATGCCCTGAAACGACAGGCGCGCGGCGAGGATACCGCCAGGTGGGAGACCATCGACTTCCCGGGTTGGGATGAACACGGCGAAATCGACGATAAAACATAAGGTTATAAACTTTTATTAAAGTTATTTAGCTGATGCCAGCCGTGATCGCACACCGGGGCGCCTCCGGCTACCTGCCGGAGCACACCTTGCCGGCAAAGGCTCTGGCCTATGCGATGGGGGCAGATTTCCTGGAGCAGGACGTCGTCGCAACCCGCGACGATGAACTCATCGTCCTGCATGACATTCACCTGGACCGCGTAACCGATGTGGCCAGGCACTTCCCCGATCGGTCGCGTCCCGACGGTCGCTACTACGTGCGCGACTTCGACCTCGCAGAGATTCGCTCGCTCAACGTCACGGAGCGCCTCGATGAGGAGGGTCAGCCGGTGTATCCGCGCAGATTTCCGCCGCACAGCGGACGTTTCGCGGCACACACGCTGCAGGAGGAGCTGGCATTTGTAGCCGGCCTGAATCGTGCCACGGGACGCAGAACGGGCGTCTACCCGGAAATCAAGCGCCCCGCGTGGCACCGGGAGGAAGGCATCGACATCTCGGCTGCGATGCTGGGCGCGCTCGCGTCAAACGGCTACGAAGGGCCCGATGACCCGATATTCGTGCAGTGCTTCGATGCGGCTGAACTCGTGCGAGTACGCCACGAACTGGGCTGCCGGATGCGCCTCGTACAGCTGATCGGCGAAAACAGCTGGGAAGAGGCTGCGACGGACTACGATTTCCTGCAGACGGCGGGCGGGCTGGCCGACCTGGCGCGGACCGTGGACGCGATCGGGCCGTGGGTCAGTCAGCTGTATACACCCGGATCCAACGGGGGCGCGCCGCGTTCCTCCGGGCTTACCGAGCGTGCGCACGAGGTGGGGCTGCTGGTTCACCCCTACACATTCAGGGCGGACGACCTTGCCCCGGGCTTCGACAGTTTCGAGGACATGGTCCGGTTCTTCTGTGTCGACCTGGGCGTCGACGGCCTGTTCACCGACTTTCCCGACCGTGCCGCCCGGCTGCTGGCCGGCTACGATTCCATGCCCTAGACCCGACGGCGTGGTACTGAAAAAAAAACACTGGTATCCGCAGCGGATGCGAACGAAAATCGCCGCATCACCTCTAAGCGGTAATGCAGCGATGCTGCAGACTTCGACCACAGGTCAGAAACTGGATATTTGACGATGCCTGATTCGCCAAGGCGCCGGGTGACGCGTACCTGGCTCGCCGTATTCGCGCTGGCACAGATCGCGCTGTTTTCGTGGGCGCCGGTGTCGGCATCAGAGACCTTCAGCACCGAAAAATATGCCGGCAGGGTCGTGGTCCTGGATTTCTGGGCGTCATGGTGTGTGCCCTGCAGGCGCTCATTCCCGTGGCTGAATACCATGCACGAGAAATACGCAGACGACGGGCTGGTCATCATCGGCGTCAATCTCGACATGGAGCGCGCCGACGCGGAGCGATTTCTCCAGGAATACCCGGCCAGCTTCACCATCCTGTATGACGAAAACCAGGAACTCGCGCGGCAATTCGAAGTGGTCGCCATGCCGAGCTCCTTCGTGATCGGCCGCGACGGGCAAGTGATCGCCCGGCACATGGGATTCAAGGTGAAGCAACAGGACGAATACGAATCCATCATCGTCGAAGCACTGGGGGACGAGAATGAATAGGACGCGCAGCGGCATCATGGCCATCGTGGCACTTGTGGTTCTCGGCAGCGGGTGCTCATCGATGGGCGTGGAACCCTGGGAGCGCGACATCCTGGCGAAAGAGGAAATGCAGCTAACCACCGATCCGGTCGAGGCTGCCATCGACGACCACATCTATTTCAGCAAGGAAGCCTCGAGCGGCGGCCGCGGATTCGGCGGCGGCGGCTGCGGCTGTAACTGAGGGCACGGGCATGGCGGAGAACAAACCGAAGTCGGTGTCGGCGGCACTCGCGGCCGCAACCTGCAGCCTGCTCGGTACGGTCCCGGCGGCGCCGGTGCAGGCCCAGGAAGAACCGAACTGGGAATTCAACACGGCGCTGCTGTATTACGGCGAAGACAACGACCGCGTCCAGGACCTCAGCTTCAATCTCCTGGCCAGGCGGCTTTACGTGGACGACCGTTCCCTGACGCTGGGACTGACGGTCGATACCCTGACGGGCGCAACGCCGAGCGGCGCGATTCGGCAGAACGTGCCGCAGACATTTACGCGGCCGTCGGGCAGTTCCGCTTACACGATTCCGGCCGGCGAATTACCGCTGGACGATACCTTCAAGGACACCCGTGCAGCCTTCACCGTCGCCTGGGCACAGCCGCTGGGCCGGTTGTGGCAAACCAGCGTCGGCTTCAGTGGCTCACGGGAGTACGACTACACGCATCTCGGTCTCAATGGCAGCCTCGCCCGCGACTTCAACAAGCGCAACACCACGGTGTCAGCGGGCCTCGCGATCGCCCACGACATCTGGGACCCGGTCGGCGGCGCACCCGTCCCGTTCGCGCCGATGCTGGACGTAGGCGATACCGCGAACAAGACCGGCAGCGAGACCAAGGACATCATCGATGCCGTGATCGGCGTAACGCAGGTCATCTCGCGAAAATTGCTCGTGCAGGTGAACTATTCCTTCAGCAATTCCAGCGGCTACCTGACCGACCCCTACAAGATCCTTAGCCTGGTCGACGGCGCGACCGGCGACACGATCCCTCGGGTGCCTGCGCCCGGTGCCGAAGGGCCGTCGCACGAATTCCGCTTCGAAAACCGCCCCGACGACCGTACCAAGCACAGCCTTTACGGCCAGGCCAAGTACTACATGGGCGGTAAGGTCCTCGATGCCTCCTACCGTTACATGACGGACGACTGGGAGATCGACTCGCACACGGTGGATCTGCGTTTGCGCTGGCCTCTGGGTGAACGCAGCTACATCGAGCCTCACCTGCGTTTCTACACGCAATCAGAGGCCGATTTCTACACCATCAGCCTCGTCGACGGCGTAGAACTGCCGCAGTTTGCCTCCGCGGATTATCGTCTCGGCAATTTCGATGCGATAACCGCAGGGCTGAAGTACGGCTGGAAGACGCGTAGCGGCAACGAAATGAGCATTCGAGCCGAGCTATACCAGCAGGACGGCACGATTCCGGCCAATCTGTTGATCGGCAACCAGGTGGGCAGGGAAACCTACCCGGACCTGGACGCGATCATCGTGCAGTTCAGCTACCACTTCTCGAGGTAAGCGGCTTGGGCGCCCGGGAATCGGCGCGCACGATCTCGGTCGAAGCGGGTCAGGGTTGCCTGGTGGGGCGCTTCGATGCCATGGCGAGCCCCTGTGAGATCCTCATCGAGTCCGAAGACAGGGCGCTGGCCAGCCAACTCACCCGCACCGCGGCCGCCGAAGCGTGGCGCATCGAAGACAAGTTCAGCCGCTACCTGCCCGGGAACGTAGTAGGGCGAATCAATACCTCCGGCGGGAGCCCGATCGAGGTCGACGACGAGACCGCGTCACTGCTCGACTTTGCCGCCACGCTCTTTGACCTCAGTGACGGCCGGTTCGATATCACTTCCGGCGTGCTCCGCGAGGTCTGGCGCTTCGACGGGGGCGACAGGGTTCCGTCTCCGCAGGCCGTCAACGACATCCTGGGGCGCGTCGGCTGGCACCAGGTGTCGTGGGACCGCCCGATCCTGACCCTGCAGTCCGGCATGGAGATTGATCTCGGCGGAATCGGCAAGGAGTACGCCGTCGATCGCGTCGCGGGGATGCTCGGGGAGGCTGCCGACTGCAGTGCTGTCGCCAATTTCGGCGGCGACCTGGCGGTCACGCGAGCACCACGGGAACGCGGAGCCTGGCGCGTCGGGATCGAGGCGGTTTCAGCGCAGAACAGGGGCGCCGAGAAAGTCGTTGAGATTCGCACCGGTGCGCTTGCGACCAGCGGCGACGCCCGGCGCTTCCTGCTGAAAGACGGCGTCCGTTACAGCCATATTCTCGATCCGAGGAGCGGCTGGCCGGTCGAAGGTGCGCCGAGGTCCGTAACGGTTGCTGCGGATACCTGCACGCAGGCCGGTATGCTGAGTACGCTGGCAATGCTCGAGGGCTATAATGCCGAAGCTTTTCTCGATGCCCAGGGGCTTGAGTACTGGTGCCGACGTTGATGCTGCACACGGCCGCTTTTTGCTAATTTACTCGAGAAAAAGTTCTTATTTATTTGTTTTTAAAAGAAATAAATATTTCAAAAATTCGATGCCCTGGTCCACTGATGGTACCGGCGGCGACCGTCGGCCCTGTTCAGACTGAGAACTCCGTCCTTTTCTAATCACCGAAAGCGCATGATCATAGACCGATGTTTGTCGAGCTTCCGCAGAACCTGATCCTGATGACCGTCGGAGCATTCCTGCTCGGGTGGGTTTTGTCGTCGATCAGCTCGCGAATGGGATCGTCCACACGAGCCAAGAAACGCGACCCCAAGGACGATCGAATCCGCTCGCTGGAAGCCGAGCTGCGCATTGCCCAGAACGAACTGGGGCAGGTGAAAGAGAGTGCCGAGCAGCTCGAGAAAGACCTCGAGACAGCGGCCGCCGATATCGAAAAGCGCGACAAGGTCATCAGTCATCAGCAGCGGCACGTCGAGGAACTCAAGAAAGACCTCAAGGACTCGGTCCTGAAGACCCGCGAGCTGCGCGCCGAGCTGTCGGAACGCGCCGAGGAGAGCGTGCGATCGGAAGCCAAGCTTCGGGAAGTGGAGACCGAGCTCTCGGTAGCACAGGCGTCCACCGACATGATTGCGACGGGTGTGCTCGACTATTCACTCGCGCCCGACGCGGATGACGACGATCTCAAGGCAGCCGGGGCTTCCAAGGCCGCGACCTGAAGCGGCACCGCTCGAGATAACCGCGTTACGAATCGCCCGCTGGCACCGCCACACTGATCGACACGGCGAGCCCGGTTCGCCGCCAGGCGAAAAATACCACCAGGAAATAGAGCTGCATCATCAGCGAGGCCACCCACTCGATGCTGTTTTCGAGGGCGTCCGCGGTTTCGTACGGCAGCAGTGCTTTCTGGGCCAGATTGAGCAGGCCCAGTGCGAAGGGCATGAGGCAAAGCACGAGCATGAGCGCCGCCATACGGCTGAGTGCACGGTCCTCAAGACCCTTGCAGATTCCGCGAAATGAAACCGCCAGGAACAGTTGTGCGAGCGCCGTGCCGAGAAAGTAGAAATAGATCCCGAAGCGGCGCATGAACTCGTAGAACGGCTCCTTGGTGCCGAGAAATGTGACGTACACGATCAGGGCCAGCGCGCCAACCACGCCGCTGATGAATATCGACCACACGGCGTGACTGTGCCAGCGGGGATCCAGTGCCCGTAACCACTTGACCGAGAAGTACCAGAAGACGGGCAGGGCAACCGCCATGGCCATCTCGACGGCCTTGAACAGGAAGCTCGCAGGCGGGTACCGTCCCGTGCCGCTGATCGACGTACACCCGTCCAGGTAGGGAATGCAGGGCTGCAGATAGCCGTAATCGACCGCGATCAGGTAAGCGACATGGACGCCGACGAGCGGCACCAGGCCGATGAAAAGTGGCAGCCAGCGGATAAGCATGGGACAAGCATAGCGGATGGCGTTACAATCATCTGCTGCCGCCTCGCGACAATGCCAAAAACAAAGAGGTACGTATGCGAACTGCTGTCCTGCGGCAGCCCACCGAGATCACACAACCCGCGCGAACTGCTGCCGTGAGCCCGGTGTGCTGAAGCTTGCCCTGATCGGCGCAGTCCTGATCGCCATCACCGTCGCTATTCATGCGGTGGGTACCGCATATCTCGTTCGTCACCTTGCAAGTACATTCCTGGAACGAACAGGCGGTTGGGGATTAAAGCGCGTCCTGAGCGCCCTGATGCTGGCGGCGCTGATACTCGTGTTTCTACATGCGCTCGAGATCATCGTGTGGGCAGGTGCGTACAAGGCGATCGTGCCGTCCGGCGAACTGGCCGACTTCGAATCCGTGGTCTACTTCTCGTTCGTAACGTTTACGACGCTTGGCTACGGCGACATAACGCTCAGCGAGGGATACCGGTTGCTGAGCGGCATACAGGCCCTCAACGGCATCCTGCTGGTTGGATGGTCGACGGCTTTGATGTTCGCTGTCGTCCAGAAGGCCTGGCAATTACACGTGGCTGAAGAAACGGCAGGCGCGAAATCCGAATTCAAGGAGTAAGCAATGACCAGTGCAGACAGCACGAAAGTTGACCAGAGATTTCTCGCGAACGCGATGGCTTCGTTCCTGCAGATCGGCGCCTTGCTGCTTCTGCTCGTGATGTGCTTCAACATCGTACGTCCGTTCATAAGCATCGTGGTATGGGCCCTGATCCTGGCCATCGCTATTTATCCGTTGCACGTATCGCTGACTGCGAAAATCGGTGGTCGCGAGAAGACATCTGCGACGCTTATTGTCCTGATCGGGCTTGCAGTCATACTCGTGCCCACATGGGTACTGGGCGAGTCCACGCTCTCGTCGCTCCAGTCGCTCGCACATAACCTCAGGGAAGGTACGTTCAGCGTGCCGCCGCCGAACCCCGCCGTGGCCGACTGGCCGGTCATCGGGACCAAGACCTACGAACTCTGGTCGAATGCAGCAAGCAACATGGAGGCGTTTCTCAGCCAGTACCAGACGCAGCTGCGCGGCCTGGCGCAAAAGATCTTCGGCTTGGCATCGGGCACCCTGATCGGCGTGCTGCAGTTCGTGCTCTCGACAATAATCGCAGGCGCGCTGTTGATGCAGTCGAAAGGCGGATACAAGGCAAGCCGCGAGATCATGGCAAGCCTGGTCGGCACCGAGCGCGGTACGAAGTTCACGGATACGTCGATCATGACGATCCGTAGCGTAGTAAAGGGTGTTCTTGGCGTGGCGGTGGCGCAGGCCCTGTTGGCGGCAATAGGCCTGGTGCTGATAGGCGTGCCGGCGGCCGGGCTCTGGGCTGGCGCGGTCCTCGTGCTCGCGATCGTGCAGTTGCCGCCGATCATCGTGCTGGGACCGATTGCATTCTGGGTGTTTTCAGTAGCCGAGCCGGTACCGGCTACGATCTTCCTCGTCTATTCGATGATCGTCAGCGTCAGCGACGCATTCCTGAAGCCGATGCTGCTGGGCCGCGGCCTGGATACGCCGATGCTGGTAATCCTCTTAGGCGCGATCGGCGGCGCCATTGCAATGGGTATCGTCGGCCTCTTCATCGGCGCGGTGATTCTTGCCCTCGGGTACGAACTCCTGGTTACGTGGATGGCGCCGGATGAACCTGAGCCAGAAGCAGAAGCCGGCTGAATTGCAGATTAGCGTTCGATCACGACTGATTCTCGCCGCCCTGGCGGCGCTACTCGGTGCCTGCGCCCCGGTCGGGCCGGACTTCGTGCGGCCGGAGGTGCCCGCCAATCCCGCCTGGCTGGATGCCGAACTCGAGGCGTTTCAAACCGACGCCGCACAGCTCGAGGAATGGTGGCGCGCTCTCGAGGATCCCGTCCTCGACGAACTGATTGCGACGGCGCGCAGGGAAAACAATACCCTCGAGATCGCCGGCCTGCGGGTACTCGAATCGCAGGCGCGGCTGAACATCGCCGTCGGCAACAAGTATCCGCAACAACAGGTACTGGCCGGCAATATCTCGGCCATCGGCGCGAGCGAGACCACACCGAACACCGGTACCACCGATACCAATTTCACGGAGTTCAATCTCGGCGCCAGCGTCGTCTGGGAGATCGACTTCTGGGGGCGCTTCCGGCGTGGAGTCGAAGCGGCCGACGCGGGACTGCTGGCGTCCATCGCAAGCTACGATGAAGCGCTCGTGCTGCTGACCGCGCAGGTCGCCGACGTCTATGCTCTGATTCGTGCGACTGAAGAGCAACTTCGCCTGGCCAGGGATAGCTACGCCATCCAGGAACGCAGCTACGAAATTGCCGCAGTCCTGTATCGCAATGGCACGAGCTCGGAACTCGACGCGCTGCAGGCGAAGACCCAGCTGCTGGGTACGGCCGCGGTAATCCCCGATCTCGAAACTACGCTGCGTCAGTTGAAAAATGCACTCGCCGTGTTGCTGGGTCGGACCCCGGGCAATGTCGACGATATTCTGAAGGGCGAGGGCACGCTGCCCGCCATCCCGGAATCGTTGGCGGTGGGCATCCCGGCGGACCTGTTGCGCCAACGGCCCGACGTGCGCAGGGCTGAGCTCCAGGCGCTGGCGCAGAACGCGCTGGTAGGCGTGGCGCAGGCCAACCTGTATCCCAGCTTCTCCCTTGCGGGCACCATCGGCGTGACGACGGCGGAGGGAACGACGTCCACCGGCTCCGGGGAAAGCGGCGTAGAGCAGCTGTTCAGCTCCGACAGCATCGGCTATTCCATCGGCCCGCAGTTCGTCTGGCCCTTCCTGAACTACGGCCGCATCCGGAACAATATTCGTGTCGAGGATGCGCGGCTGCAGCAGGCACTAGTGGCCTACCGTGAGACCGTCATCCAGGCCTATCGCGAGGTCGAGGACGCCGCCGCCGGTCTTGTCGGCGCGCGCAGGCAGGACCTGATCCTGGCCGAGGGTGTGCAGACGGCACGACGGTCTGCCGAGTTGTCCTTGCTCCGTTTCCAGGAAGGCTTTGCCGATTACCAGCGCGTGTTGCAGGCGCAGCAGGCGCTGTTCGCTCAGCAGCAACGCTATGCAAGTAACCGCGGCAACGTGATGCGCAGCTTCATCGCACTGTACCGGGGTCTGGGCGGAGGCTGGCAGCAGCCCGCGCCGGCGAGCTACATCGACGAAGATACGCGGCAACAAATGCAGGAGCGCACGAACTGGGGTGATGTGCTCGACACTCCCCCGGAGAGACGATGAGATATCCAGATGACTGACGAAACCGGTAAAGACAACGACAACGCATCCGAGGAAGTGGCGACAAATCCACCGAAGGACCCGGTGCGCAAGTGGACCCTGATCATTCTCGCCCTGTGCGGCGTGCTCATGGTCTATTACATCATCGCCGACCGGGTTACGCCGTACACGACCCAGGCGCGCGTCAATGCGCTCGTCGTGCCGATAGCCGCCGAAGTCTCCGGTACGGTCACCGACGTGGCCGTCACGAGTAACCAGCTCGTGGCGCAGGGCGACTTGCTGTTCCAGGTCGATCGCGAGCGCTACGAACTGGCTGTCGAGACCGCGAAAGCGAACCTGCAGTCGGCGCGACAGGCAACCGGCGCCTCGACCGCCAACATCGACGCCGCGAGGGCTCAGGTCGTATCAGCGCAGGCCAACCTGCTGCGCGCCGAACAGGACGCCCTGCGGCTGCGTCGCATCAAGCAGGAGGACCCGGGCGCGATCTCCGACCGGCGGGTCGAGATGGCGGAAGCTTCGTATACCGCGGCCAAGGCATCGGTGCAGGCCGCCGAGGCCAACCTCGAACGAGCCCGCCAGGACCTGGGCGAAACCGGGGAACAGAATTTCCGGATACTGCAGGCCCAGGCCGGCCTGGAGCAGGCCCGGCTCGACCTTTCGCGGACATCGGTTGTCGCGCCGGATGACGGCGTCGTCACCGACGTCCGTGTCGATCGCGGCAATTTTGCCCAGGCGGGCGCACCGCTGATGACGTTCCTCGCCTCACACGACATCTGGGTGCAGGCCGATTTCACCGAGAACAACCTGGGCAACATCAAGCCGGGCGATGAGGTGGAACTCGTTTTCGATGCGCTGCCCGGCAACGTGGTCAAGGGCACGATCCGGACGACCGGCTTCGGCGTCAACGTGGAGTCCGCACCGCTGGGCAGCCTGCCGACGATCAGCAACGATCGGCAATGGCTGCGCGATTCACAACGCTTCTCAGTGCTGGTGGATTTCGAATTGCCGAACGCCGAAGACCGCCGCGGCATTCGCGTGGGTGCACAGGCCTCGGTCGTCGTGTACACCGGGGGCGGCTTCCTGTTCAACTCCATCGCGTGGATCAAGATGCGCCTCCTCGGCATTCTCACCTACATCCGCTGACAACCGGCCATGGAGATCGCCCACGTTCGAATCCTGCGGCTCGCCACGGGCACCGGGCTGTCCATGTGGGTGTCGCAGGCCGTGGGCTGGGATCTCTCCTTCATAGCGCCGGTGATAACGTTGTTCATCCTCGCGCTTCCCTTGCCGGCGCTGACGCTCGCGACGGGCATTAAATTTCTCGCAGCCATGTCATTGTCCATGTACGCAGGCCTGCTGTTGCTGCCGTGGTTGCTGGACTACCAGCTCGTCGGCCTGCTTCTGCTGATCCTCGCGCTCTACTGGAGCTTTTACTTCACGGCCAAGGGCGGCTCGCCGGTACTCGGCACGTTCGTCACGTTGGGCATCGCGCTTAGCACGGCGGTCGGGTCGGTCAGCGTGGATGCAACGCTAATGCTCATCAGCGGGCTGATCATGAACGCGACCATCGGCATCGTGTTCGTCTGGATAGCACATGCACTCGTCCCCGATGCATTGGCGGGAGGCTTCCCGAAGCCCGCCGGCGGCAAGCCGCAGGACGCCTCCGGACCGGATCTCGCCGAGGCGCGCTGGAGCGCGCTGCGCTCGACGATGATCGTGTTTCCGATCGCCTTCTGGTTCATGCTTTCCGGGGCAAGCACCTCGTACGTGCCGGTCATGATCAAGGTGGCGTCGATGGGGCAGCAGGCGACCAACGAAGGCGCGCGGCTCGCGGGACGCTCGTTGATCATGTCCACGATCATCGGCGGCATTGGCGCCATCATCGGCTGGAACATACTGAGGGTCGTCCCGGAGTTGCTGATGTACGCGCTGCTCGTCGCCCTGGGTGCACTGATTTTCGGACGCAAGATCTTCCAGGGCAAAGGCATGCATCCGGACGCCGGTACGTGGTCATACGGGTACCTCACGATGATCGTCATCCTCGCACCCGCCGTCATGGACACCATGAGCGGCAGCAGCGCCGATGCGGCGTTCTGGTCGCGCCTGCTGATGTTCGGGTTGGCCACGCTTTATGGCGTCGCCGCTGTTTACGTTGTTGATGCATTTCGCCCTGCGAGCACCGGCAGGCGCGCTGCGCGTCCCGGGCCATACTGACGACCCAATGAGTTTCCTTGAAGCGGTGATCTGACATGCCAGGAAAATCGAAATTGCTGGTGCTTTGGTTGTGCACACTCGCGGGCTGCACATCCTCCACCACGCCGACCATTCAAACCGGCCAGGATGCCGAGACGACTTTCGACGGTCTGACGCGAGTGGACAACACGATAATGGACAGCGTCTGGGCGAGATCCGATATCGACCTGGGCGGAATCAGGAAAGTTATCTTCGCCCCGATCGGCGTTTCCTACAGGGACGTCGAACCGTCGGATCCGACTACGGCGCTGCGCCGCTCCACGCGATCGCGCCAGACGGAGTTGCGCGAGTTTCAGCTAGACGAGGAAACCAAGTCATTCTTCGAAGCGGAAATCGGTGCGGCATTCGAGGCAGAGGTATCGGCCAGCGAAATCTACTCGATTGTAGACGAGCCGGGTCCCGACGTTATCGCGGTCGGTGTTGCTCTGCTTGATGTGGTATCGAGAGTTCCGCCGCAGGCACAGACTCAGCCGCGCGTTTTCATCGAGATGGTCGGCGAAGCTACGCTGGTACTGGAGATCCGAGGGTGCCGCTCGCTGATCGGCCAATTTTCCACTTCGTGAACTGCGTTCAGGCCCGCAACTCGCGGACGACTATACTGCCCGGATTACTGGACATAATCAGTTATGGGCAACCTGGACCAACAAACCATCCTCATGATCGCCGGAGCCATCATCGCGAGTGGTCTCATAGGCTGGTTGCTGGGTTCGATCTGGGGCAAGCGCAGGATCGAATCGGCAGACTCCGACTGGCAGAATCGCTACGACAAGGCCCTGCAGCAAATCGAGAAGCTGAAAACGCAGTCGCGTGCGCTCGAAACCTCCGTCGACACGGAACGGGCCGCTGCCCTCAAGTTCAAGCAGGCGGCCGTCCAGATCAAGACCGAACTCGACTCGCTCCGCGAAAAAGCCAACACGCTTGCCAAGAACGTCTTCACGCTGGGCGCCGAACGCGACCAGCTCACTGCGAAGCTCGAATCGAGCACGAAACTGGTGCATGCCGCCAAGTTACAGATCAGCGAATTGAAGGGCGAATTCCAGAAGAGTAAAAACTTCTACACCGCACAGCTCAAATCCGCCGTTGAACAAAGGCAGCTACTGGAAAGCAAGATCGACGACGGTCGGCACGAGCAGGAGTCGCTCAACAATCTGCTCGAAGCTTCCCGGTCGGAACACCAGTCCGTCAGCAGGCTGCTTGCATCCGCGCAGGCGCGTCTCGAGGGACTGGAGAAACTCGAGAACAAGGTGGTTGCCCTCGAGGCGGACAACGCCGAATTGCGTCACCAGGCAACGCTCGCAACGCGCGAAGCAGAAGCAATGCAATACGACATTGCCGAACTCAAGGAACTGAAAAAGCAAAACAAGGAACTCGCGCACTGCCTGCAATCGATGGAAAACAGCCGCAGGCAATATGAAGCAGATGCGAAGCGCTACCGGAATCAGTACGAGCAGGCCGAGAAGCAATCCGAAACCCTGCGTATGAAACTCGGCAATATCGAGGAAAGCTTCATCGCCATGCGCGAGGCGGAGGATGAAGTTCGTGACGCGGAGCAGGGCAGCGATGGCAGTATGCCGTCATTCGGCCTCGCGGAGCCTGACGGCGAACCGGACGACCTCACGGAGATCGTCGGCATTGGTAAGGTCTTCGAGCAGATGCTGCACGAACTCGGAGTTTTCCACTTTCGCCAGATTGCTTCCTTCGGGCCTGCCGACGTAGCGCGCATCAATTCCGAACTAAAGGAATTTCGCGGCAGGATCGAGCACGACGACTGGATCGGGCAGGCCAAGGAGCTGCATTTCAAGAAATACGGCCAGCCGCCGGAAGAGGACGCGGAATCGACCTCCCTGCACTAGGGTCGTTTTGAGTTGCGCTTTATCGCCTGCGGGGTGACACTCCTGCAGGCCATGAATCCATCGCTTCGAATACCCCCAATAGCGCTGTTGACGCTCTTATCCGCTTTGCCTGGCGCATTCGCCGCATCGCCGGTCGAGATCGCGCAATCCGAACGCCGGCCCGTGGTACAAATCGTCTCCATCAGCGGGACGGTCACGTCGCCGCAGTCGGCCGTCCTGTCGCCGTCGATCGGCGGCCTGGTGAACAAGACGCTTGTCGATGCGGGCGACCGTGTAGAGAAGGAATCGGTTCTCGTCACGCTGGACGACGAACTCGCCCGGCTGAACCTGGAGCGGGCGGTAGCGGAAAGGACCCAGTCACGCATAGCGCTCGACGACGCGAAACGCCGGCTTGCAGAGGCAGAAAAGGTTGGCCCGCAACGGGGCATCGCCGAAACGGAGATCAAGTCGCTGCGCGCCGAGGTGACGCGTAATGAAGCTGCCCTGGAAGCAGCGGTCGCCGCTGCCCGCCAACAGGAGGCCGTACTGCGGCGGCATGAAGTTCGCGCCCCCTTCGCAGGCGTCGTGAGTCAGCGCCTGGCCCAGGTCGGGGAATGGGTGAGTCCGGGGGACGGACTCGTGGAACTCGTCGCCACGGAAGACCTGCGCTTCGATTTCCGCGTTCCACAGACCTATTACGCTCGCCTGGACGAAGATACGCGGGTGGATCTGACCCTCGATGCCGTCCCTGACGAAATCGTTCCCGGTCGCATCCAGTCGATCGTCCCGGTCAAGGACCCCGGGGCGAGGACGTTCCTCCTGCGCGTGGTCACCGACGCACAGCACCGCTTGCCTGTCACTCCGGGCATGTCCGCACGCGGAGCAATCCGGATCGATACTCACCGGCAGGCCGTTGTCGTTCCACGGGATGCCGTCCTGATGTACCCGGACGGGCGCAAGACCGTATGGGTGGTCGAAGTCGAGGACGGCGAAAGCGTAGTACACGAAAAGCGCATAGAGGCAGGAATTGAATTCGACGGGCTGGTGGAAGTACGGAGTGGCCTGGAGGCCGGTCTCGACGTCGTGACGCGCGGCAACGAAGCCCTGCGGGACGGCGAGGTCGTCATGCCGCGGTGACCAGCGGGACCAACGACACCGGGCTTTTCGAAGCCATCGTCCGCAACGGCCTGCTGATGACGGTCGGGGCACTGATCCTTATCGTGCTTGGCGTACTGGCCGCACTGCGTATCCCCGTGCAGATGATTCCGGACCTCGAGGTCCGCACGATCTCGGTACGAACCTCGTGGCCCGGTGCGACACCGCAGGACGTCGAGAAAGAGATCCTCATAGAGCAGGAAGAATACCTGCGCACGATCCCGAACCTGCAGCGCCTCGAAGCCACGGCGTCGCGCGGCTCGGCGCAAATCGAACTCGACTTCCCGTTCGGCATCGACATCACGGAGACCCTGATCCGGGTCAACAACGCCCTGAACCAGGTGCCGTCGTACCCGATCAACGTGGACGAGCCACGCGTCTATGCGAGTTCGTTCTCGTCGAACGCCTTCATGTTCTTCTACATATCGCCGCTGCCGGGGAATCCGCGGCAACTCGACATGGACATGATGCGCGACTTCATGCAAGACAACGTACGCACGCGCCTGTCGAACGTGCCGGGGGTCTCCGAAGTGGGGGTGAGCGGCGGTGCGGAGCGCCAGATTCGCATCCTGCTTGACCCGGCCCGCCTCGCCGACCGCGGACTTACGATCACGGCGGTGCGCGACGTGATCCGCCGCCGCAACCAGGATGTGTCCGGCGGCCAGATCGATTCCGGCAAGCGCCGTTATCTGCTGCGCACCGTCGGCCGATTCCAGGACCTCGACCAGCTGCGGGAGCTGATCGTCGACAGGCGAGGTGATACCACCATACGACTGTCGGACATCGCCGAGATCGACTTCGATCATTTCGAAGTCGACAGTCTTTCGTTTACGAACGGCAAGCCCATCCTCTTCGTCAGGGTGAATCGCGAAGTGGGCTCCAACGTTATCGACATCAAGTACGCGATGCTCGATGCCGTCGAGCAGCTCAACGATGAGCTCCTGAAGCCGGCCGGCATGGAAATGGGGCTGATCGCAGAGGATGCCGGCTACGTAGAAGCGTCGGTGCGCAACGTCTGGTTCAATCTTGGCCTCGGCGCAATACTCGCGACGCTGGTGATGTACCTGTTCCTGCGTTCCGGGCGCGCGACGATGGTTGGCATCATCGGTATACCGATCTGCACGATCGCCGCCTTCCTCGGCCTGCTGGCAACCGGGCGCACGATCAACGTAATCTCGCTGGCGGGCATCGCGTTTGCGATCGGCATGACGCTCGACAACAGTATCGTAGTCATCGAGAGCATCGAGCTTGCACGACGTCGCGGACTGGACAGGTTCCGTTCCGCGGTGGAGGGCGTGCGTAACGTGTGGCCGGCGGTGCTGGCTTCGACGCTGACAACGATCCTGGTGTTCGCGCCGGTAATGTTCATCGTCGAGGAAGCAGGGCAGCTGTATTCCGATATCGCGATCGCGATTTCCGCATCGATCCTGGCGTCCATGCTCGTGGCGATCGCGCTGATTCCGACCGCCAGCGCACGCCTCGAGTTCGGCGGAACGGGTGGCCGGCTGGCGGGCTCCGATATGCGCGATGCCGTCGTCGGCCGGGTCGAGACCCTGATCGCCACACCGCGCCGGCGCACGGCGACCATCGCAACCACCGTGTTGCTGAGCCTCGCCGTGATCTTCTTCCTGACACCAGCGGCCGAGTACTTGCCGGAAGGCGAGGAGCCGAAGACCTTTGCCGTGATGAGCGCTCCGCCGGGCTACAACCTTGAGACCATGGCCGCGATCGGGCTCGAGATCCAGGATCATTTCCTGCAGTTCGTCGGCGACGACCCGGGCCGGTTTGATCGCGGCGAAACGGACGTACCGGCTATCAAGTACCTGAACCTGAGCATCAACCCCGGTCGAGTGCGCATCATTTCGGAACCCGTCAAGCACAAGCACATCGACGAGTTGATGGATGCAATCACGGCCGTGTACGAAGGCTATCCGGGCATGCGTGCATTCGCCGCCCGCGGCTCCATCATCACGAGCAACGATGGCGGCACCCGCAGTATCAACCTCGACATATCAGGTCCGAGCCTCGGGGTCATCTACGACGTGGCACTGGCCACGTACCGGCAGGCTCAGGAGGTATTCGGCAATCCGCGCATACAGTCGAGCCCGTCATCGTTGACGCTCGCGCAGCCGCTGGTCGAAGTGCGCCCGGACTGGGACCGCGCAAGCGAGATCGGCATGAGCGCCGGCGACATCGGCTACACCGTTGCGGCACTAACGGACGGTGCCTTCGTCGACGAATTCTTCCTCCAGGACGACAAAATCGACATCTACCTGTTCGGGAGCGAAGGCGGCGCAGCAGATCTCGACACGCTCGCCCAGCTGCCTGTCTATACGCCGCAAGGCAGCGTTTTGCCGCTATCGGCGCTTGCGACAATCCACGAAACCGTCGACACCAACTCGGTACGACGCATCAACGGCCAGCGGACCGTGACCCTGAACATTATTCCGCCGTCGTCGGTGCCACTCGAGACGGGCGTGGGAATCGTGCGCAAGGACGTTATCGGCGCATTGATTTCCAGCGGCGCGATGCCGGCAGGCGTCAACGTGTCGATTTCCGGCGCCAGCGATCAGCTCGACGCCACGAAAGCAGCCCTAGCCGCAAACTATCCCGTCGCGCTGATCATCGTGTTCCTGCTGCTCGTCGCGATCTTCAGGCACTGGGGGTATCCGCTGCTGATAATGACCACCATTCCGCTGGGCATCGCAGGCGGCATCGTCGGCCTGGTGTTGATGAATGCAGTAGGCTCGGTCCTGCCCCTGATCGGTCTCGACCCTCTGCACCAGCCCTTCGACATGATCTCGATGCTGGGCTTCCTGATCCTGATGGGCACCGTGGTCAACAATCCCATCCTGATCGTGGACCAGGCCAAGCGGCTCATGGAGAAGGGCGGTGTGAGCCCTCGCGAGGCCGTCCGCGAGGCCGTGGCCATGCGTTTCCGGCCGATCGCGATGTCCACGCTCACGACCATTTGCGGCCTGTCGCCCCTGGTGTTCATGCCGGGCGCGGGTACCGAACTCTACCGCGGCGTTGGGGCGATCGTGCTATTCGGGATCCTTGGCGCGGCGATCGTGTCGCTGACGATGCTGCCCGCGCTCACGGTGACTGCGCTCGAGTGGCGCAGACCCGGTGCAGCTGCGAGTCAACTCCGGGAGGCAGCCTGACCGCCAGGATCGATG
>Ga0209536_100002736_pt1 | contig 28704 bp, 29 predicted proteins | sample DeeMarSeWOR28_12_FD_187461 | JGI IMG/M metagenome (GOLD analysis project Ga0209536, IMG submission 187461) | Marine sediment microbial communities from White Oak River estuary, North Carolina - WOR-2-8_12 (SPAdes) (version 2) | ecosystem: Environmental > Aquatic > Marine > Intertidal zone >... | reverse complement strand
GCGGCGCGCGAGCGGCTCGCGGCGCGCTATGCGGTGCAGGTGGGCGCGGCGCCGGATGCCGCGCTGCGCGCCTGCGATACGCTGGTGCTCGCGGTGAAGCCGCAGGACATGCGCACCGCCCTCGGTGCACTCGGCATCGAGTTCGGCGCGATGCTCGTCATTAGCATCGCGGCCGGGCTGCGGCTGGAGGATCTGTCACGCTGGACGGGCGGACATCGCAAGATCGTGCGCTGCATGCCCAATACACCCGCGCTGATTGGACGGGGAATTTCCGGGCTCTACGCGCTGCCCGAGGTCGGCCAGGACGAGCGCGCGCGGGCCGAAAAGGTGCTGGCGGCCGTCGGTGAAGTGGTCTGGGTCGACAGCGAGGCGCTGCTCGATCCGGTGACCGCGCTCTCGGGCAGCGGGCCAGCCTACGTGTTCTGGTTCATCGAGCAGCTCGCTGCAGCGGGCGAGCGGCTCGGGCTGGAGACGCAGACGGCCCGGCGCCTCGCGCTCGCAACCGTGCGCGGTGCGGCCGAGCTTGCGGCGGGCGCCGAGGAGTCTCCCGCCGTGCTGCGTGAGCGCGTGACCTCCAAGGGCGGTACCACCGAGGCCGCGCTCAAGGTCTTTGCGGAGGAGCGCATGGGCGAGCGCCTGGCGCGTGCGCTCGAGGCGGCGAGCCGCCGCGGCGCCGAGCTCGGTGCCGCGCTGGGAGAAGATTGAGTGTTCGGGCAGATCCTCGAGTTCCTGGTCGATGCGTTCGCTGCATTCTTCGTCTTCCTCCTGCTTGCGCGGTTCCACTTCCAGTGGCTGCGCGTTCCCTTCCGCAATCCGATCGGCGAATTCGTCGTCGCCTGCACCAACTGGATCGTTCATCCCGCGCGGCGCGTCGTGCCGTCGCTGGGCGGCCTCGATCTTGCCTCCTGGCTTACCGCCTGGCTAATTCAGGGCAGCGCGCTGTACATCACGCTGGCGCTGCGTGGCTGGGAACCCGGGGCGCGGATCGGTGCCGCGCTGGCCGCCCTTGCGGCGCTCGCGTTTGTCGATTTGCTGCGCTTCAGCATGTACATCCTGCTCTTCGCGATCATCGTGCAGGCGGTCATGTCGTGGGTGAATCCCTACCATCCGTTCGCGGCCGTGTTCGACGCCATGACCCGGCGTTTCCTGCGGCCATTGCGGCGGTGGGTGCCGCCGATCGCGAATGTCGATCTTTCGCCGCTGGTGCTGATCATTCTGCTGCAGGTGCTGCTCATTCCGCTTGCGCACCTGCGCGCGCAGCTGGGCGCGCTGTTGTGAACGACTGGTACCGCCACGCGGGTGATGACCTGGTGCTCGAGTTGCATGTGCAGCCCGGGGCCGCGCGAACCGAGGTGGCCGGACTGCACGACGGCAGGCTCAAGGTCCGGCTCGCCGCGCGTGCCAGCGACGGTCGCGCCAATGCCGCGCTGGTGGAATTCATCGCCGCGCAGCTCGGTGCGGCGAAACGCGATGTATCGATCGAGGCGGGCCTGAGCGACCGGCGCAAGCGGGTGCGCGTCATCGGGGCGGCGCGAGCAGCCGAGACGCTGCTCCACGCGAAGGCGGCGAGCGCATGAACGATGCACCGCAGCCGCCGGACCCGCACGCGGCGCCAGGCGAGGCAGCGGACAACCTCAGGACGCTGACCGCGGTGGTCTATGGATTGCAGGCGGGGGCGTTTCTGATTGGACTGAGCGCGATCGTCGCCGTGGTGATCAACTACGTGAAGAAGGAAGAGGTCGCCGGCACCTGGTTGGAATCGCACTTCCGCTGGCAGATCCGGACGTTCTGGTTCGGGCTGCTCTGGGGCGTGATCGGCGGACTGCTGTTCGTGGTGGTGATTGGCTGGTTCATCCTCATGGCCGACGCGGTATGGATCATCTACCGCATCGTCAAGGGCTGGCTGAACCTGAACGACGGCAAGCCCATGCCCGTGCCGGCCTGAGGCGCGGCGCGCTCAGCCGCGTCGCGGGAAGCGCACGTTGGCCGGGTAGGGGAAGACGTCGGCCTGCGCGCCGGCGTTCAACTGCGCCTGGCGGCCTTGCCAGAACGCCGGGTCCGTCAGGGCCGCGTGGTACTCGAGGAAGATCGCGCGCGCTTTCGGCTCCGCAACCAGAAACTGGGCGAATTGCTCGGGAAACACGTCGCTCGGACCCACCGAGTAATAAGGCTCGGCCGACATCTCGTCTTCCCAGCTGCGCGGTGGCGGAATGCAGCGGAAATTGCAGTCCGTGAGCGGCGCGATCTCGTCATAGTCGTAGAACACGACCCGTTCGTGACGCGTAACGCCGAAGTTCTTCAGCAGCATGTCGCCGGGGAAGATGCCGGCGTCAGCCAGCTCCCGGATCGCGTTGCCGTACTCGAGCAATGCGTGCCGCATGCGCGGCAGGTCGCCTTCGGCAGCGGCCTCGGCAAGGTAAAGGTTGAGCGGCTGCATGCGCCGCTCGATGTACATGTGCCGGATGACGATCTTGTCGTCCTCGAACTCGACGCTCGAGCCGGCCTCGCTCTTCAGCTCCGCGACCAGTGCCGGATCAAAGCGATCGAGCGGCAGTGCGACGAGCGAATATTCGAGCGTATCCGCCATCCGTCCCACGCGATCGTGCATCTTGACGAGCAGGTACTTGTCCTTCACGGTCTGCCGGTCCATGTCCTTGGGCGGCGCGAAATAGTCGCGGATGATCTTGAATACGTAGGGGAACGAAGGCAGGGTGAACACCAGCATCACCATGCCCTTGATGCCCGGCGCGATCACGAAGTTGTCGGAGGAGTGCTTCAGGTGGTAGTGCAGGTCGCGATAGAACAGCGTCTTGCCCTGCTTGTGCAAACCGACCGCCATGTACAGCTCGGCGCGTGGCTTGCGCGGCATCAGCGTGCGCAGGAACGAGACATAGGCCGCAGGCACCTCCATGTCGACCAGGAAATACGCCCGCGCGAAGGAAAACAGGATCTGCAGCTCGTCGGCGTCGAACAGCAGCGCGTCCAGAAGCAGCTCACGCCGGTCGTTCTGCAGGATCGGTACCGCGAATGGAAACTCGCGGTGACCGTTGATGACCTTGCCGACGATGTACGCCGCCTTGTTGCGGAAGAACAGTGCGCTCAATACCTGGATCTGCAGGCTCGGACGCGCGCGCGCCGGTCTCGGGAAGTGCTTGCGCAGCGCGCGCACCACGTGACGCAGGTCGCGCCGGAGGTTCTCGTAGGGGTTCGCAAGCTCGAAGCCGGTGGCGATTTCGGCGAGGGTCGCGCGCAGGCCCTTTTGCAGCGGGTAGTAGCAGCGGTAGGTCGGCGCGTCGCCCTCGAGGTGCTCGGTGGCGACTGCCGGGCGCCAGAAGATGAACTCGTTGCGGTAGTAACGCCGGTGCAGCACCTGGCAGGCGACCGAGTTGTAGAAAGTCTCCGCACACTCGGGCTGCCGGTGCTCGGGCAGCAGCCCGATGTAGGCGAGCTTGATCGCGGGCCAGAGCGACTCGTCGGTTTCGGCCTGCGGGTACTCGCCGAGCACGGCGCTGACCGCTTCTCCGACGCGCTGGTCGTAGAGCTGAATGCGCTCGCGCGCAAGCACGGCCATGGCCGGCCAGTCGGCCTGCTCGAACAGCCACTTGGCGCGCTGGGCCGCGTCGCGGAACAGCCGGTAGTGCCGGTCGAAACCGGCAAGGATGAGGCGCGCAATCGCCCCCGCCGTCTCCGCCCGTTCGGCCACACCGGGGGAGAGCGGCGCGACCGTTGCCGGGCGGGGCGACGGCGCGCTCATCGCATCAGGCAACCTTGCGCGCAGGCGCCTTCGCGTCGAAGAACTGCTCGTCCTCGGTCGAGCCTTTGAGCGCCGTCGTCGAGGCATTGCCCCCGCCAACGATCTGCGTGACCTGATCGAAGTAGCTCGTTCCCACCTCGCGCTGGTGCTTCACCGCGGTGAAGCCCTTCTCGGCGGCGGCAAACTCTTTCTGCTGCAGTTCGACGAACGCCGTCATGTTTTCGCGCGCATAGCCGTAGGCGAGCTCGAACATCGAGTAATTGAGCGCATGGAAGCCGGCGAGGGTAATGAACTGGAACTTGTAGCCCATCGCGCCGAGCTCGCGCTGGAATTTGCCGATCGTGGCGTCATCCAGATTCCGCTTCCAATTGAACGAAGGCGAGCAGTTGTAGGCGAGCATCTTGTCGGGATGCTGCTTGCGAATGCCTTCGGCGAAGCGCTTGGCGAACTCGAGGTCGGGCGTGCCGGTCTCGCACCAGACCATGTCAGCAACCGTGGCGTACGCGAGGCCGCGGGCGAGCGCCTGCTCGAAGCCTTTCTTCGAGCGGTAGAAGCCCTCGGCGGTGCGCTCGCCGGTCAGGAAGGGACGGTCACGCTCATCGATGTCCGAGGTGACCAGATCGGCCGCTTCGGCATCCGTGCGCGCGAGCAGCACGGTCGGTACGCCCAGCACATCAGCCGCGAGGCGCGCGGCGGAAAGCTTCTGCACGTGCTCCTGGGTGGGCACCAGCACCTTGCCGCCCATGTGACCGCACTTCTTCACGCTGGCCAGTTGGTCTTCGAAGTGCACGCCGGCGGCGCCCGCCTCGATCATCGCGCGCATCAGCTCGTAGGCATTCAGGACGCCGCCGAATCCCGCCTCGGCATCGGCCACGATGGGTGCGTAGTAGTCGACGTCGCCCTTGCCTTCCATCCACTGGATCTGGTCGGCACGCGCGAGCGCGTTGTTGATGCGGCGCACCACCGTCGGCACGGACGACACCGCGTAGAGCGACTGGTCCGGATACATCTGCAGTGAATCGTTCGCGTCGGCCGCCACCTGCCAGCCCGACAAGTAGATCGCGGGGACGCCGGCCTTGACCTGCTGTACCGCCTGGTTGCCCGTCAGCGCGCCGAGCGAATTCACAAACGGCTTTTCCTTGGCCATCGCCCAGAGTTTTTCTGCGCCGCGTTGCGCAAGCGTGTGCTCGACGCGCAAGCTGCCGCGCAGCCGAACGACGTCTTCGGCGCTGTAGCTGCGGGTGATGCCTTTCCAACGCGGGTTCTCGGCCCAGTCCTTCTTCAATGCGGCAATTTCCTGGCTACGCTGATCCACGAATCTTCCTTTCGATTGGCTGAGTAACGAATTCCATGGCCGGGCGACGGCGCGGCGGCCGCGCCGACCACTCAGTGCACAGTAGCCGACTGCGATGGCGCGCAGCAATAATTGCCCGAATGGTACCGGACAGGCATGAAAACAAGCATTTACAGATGGTTAGCGCCACCCCATTTCATCATATGGGAGGCTGTTTCAGAATTTTGACGCGCCGCAATAAGCGACGTTGATCGGCCCCTATGTTCAGCTGCGGATCAAGCGGCGGTGCTTCTGAACGCTCATCAGCAAGCCGATCGCGACGAACAGCGTCAGCAGCGCGGTGCCGCCGTAGGACAGGAATGGCAGCGGCACGCCGACCACCGGCAGGACGCCGGAGACCATGCCCATGTTGACGAAGGCATAGGTGAAGAAGATCAGGCTGAGCGCCGCGCCGAGCAGGCGCGCAAACAGGGTTGCGCCCTGCGCCGCGATCGCCAGCCCGCGCGCAATGAGCAGCGTGTAGAGCACGAGCAGGACGCAGTTGCCGATGAAGCCGAACTCCTCGGAGTAGACGGCGAAGATGAAATCGGTATGTCGCTCGGGAATGAACTCGAGGTGCGCCTGTGTTCCGTTCAACCAGCCCTTGCCGGACAGGCCGCCCGAGCCGATCGCGATCGTCGACTGAATGATGTGGTAGCCGGCACCGAGCGGGTCCTGTGTCGGGTCGAGCAGCGTGAGGATGCGCCGCCGCTGATAATCGTGCAGCAGACCCCAGATGGGCGGCAGGCTGACGAGCGCGATGGCCGCAAGCGCAGCCATTGATTTCCAGCTCAGCCCGGCGAAAAAAATGATGTAGAACCCGGCAGCCGCCACGAGCATCGCCGTGCCGAGGTCGGGCTGGCGCACGATGAGCGCGGCGGGTACGGCCACCAGCAGCCCGGCAACGATGAACTCGCGGCGCCGCAGGTTGGCTTCGTTGCGATGGAAATACCAGGCGATCATCAGTGGCACCGCGATCTTCATCATTTCTGAGGGCTGAAAGCGCATGCCGCCGACGCTCAGCCAGCGTCGCGCACCGTTCACCACGTCGCCGAACAGCGCCACGCCGATGAGCAGCAGCAGTCCGGCGAGGTACACCGGCAGCGCAGACCGCATGAGCAGCTGTATCGGCATGCGCGCGATCAGCCACATTGCGCCGAGCGCGACGGCGAGATGGCGCACCTGGCTGACGACGCGCTCCGGGCTTTCGTGGCTGGCCGAAAACAGGGTGGCGATGCCGAGCGCCGCAAGCATGAGCGCCAGCGTGAGCAGCATCGGGTCGATGCCGTCGACGCTGGAGCGCGCAAGCCGCCGAATCGTGCCTCGCGTGAGCTCCACTCAGGGACGCTCCGTTGCGGCACTTGCCGCGTCCTGGCCCGGCACCTCGGGCCGCTTGCCCAGGAGGTAGTAATCGAGCACCGTGCGCGCTATCGGTGCGGCCGCGCGCGAGCCGAAGCCGCCGTTCTCGACGACGACCGCCAGCGCGATTCTCGGGCTCTCCACAGGCGCGAAGGCAATGAACAGGGAATGGTCGCGCAGGCGCTCGTCGATCTTGTCCTCGTCGTACTTCTCGTTCTGCTTGATGCCGATCACCTGGGCCGTCCCTGTCTTGCCCGCACTCGTGTACTCGGCGCCGGCGAAGGCACGGGCGCCGGTGCCTTCCTGGTTCACGCCCGCCATCGCATCCTGCACGAACGCGACGTGCTCCGGTTTAAGGGGTATCTGGCGGACGAGTTGCGGCGCAACAATCTCACGCTCTCCGCTGCGGGGATCCTCGATACGGGCGACGACATGCGGCCGGTACAGTGCACCGCCGTTCGCGATTGCGGCGGTCGCCGAGGCGAGCTGCAGCGGGGTGTACGCGTTGTAGCCCTGTCCGATGCCGATGGAGATCGTTTCGCCCGCGTACCAGCGCTGCTGCTCGCGGCGCGCAAAGCGCTTCATTTTCCATTGCGGTGAAGGCAGGACACCCGAGGCCTCGCCTTCGAGGTCGATGCCGGTACGCGACCCGAAACCGAACTGCTGCATGAAGCCGGCGATTGCCTCGATCCCCATGTCGTGCGCAAGCTGGTAGTAATAAACGTCCGACGAAACGACGATCGACTTGCGCAGGTCCACCGTGCCGTGACCGCCGGGGCGCGAGTCGCGGAAACGGCGCTCACCGAGAATGAAATAGCCGGGGTCCTGGATCGTGCTCTTGGGCGTGCGCTGTCCGAGCGTGAGCGCCGCGAGTGCCATGAAGGGCTTGAAGGTCGAGCCCGGCGGGTACATACCGGCGAGCGCGCGATTGTTCAGCGGACGGTCCGCCGAGGTGTTGAGCGCCTTCCAGCTCTGCAGGTCGATGCCGTCGACGAACAGGTTGGGGTCGTAACCGGGTATGGATACGAACGCGAGCACCGCGCCGCTCGACGGTTCGAGCGCAACCAGTGCGCCGCGCCGTCCGGCGAAAGCCGCCTCGGCAACCTGCTGCAGGCGGATATCGAGCGTCAGTGTGACGTTGCGCCCGGCGTGTGCCGCCGTCTGCGACAGCGTGCGGATGCCGCGGCCGCCGGCGTCGATCTCGACCTGTTCGAGCCCGGTCTCGCCGTGCAGCCACTGCTGATAGGTCGCCTCGACACCGCGCTTGCCAATGTATTCGGTGCCGCGGTAGTTGGCCTCGACACCCAGGGCTTCGAGCTGCTCGATGTCGCGCGCATCGATCCGGCCGATGTAGCCGAGCACATGGGAGGCCGTCGCCCCGAACGGATACTGCCGGAAGTGCCGCGCCTTGATCTCGACGCCCTCGAAGCGGTAGCGGTTGACCGCGAAGCGGGCCACCTCCTCGTCCGACAGGCGCGTGCGAATCGGCAGGCTCTCGGCATTGCGCGCCTCGACGAGATGCTTCGCAAAGCGGCTGCGGTCGCGCGAACCGATCGTGACGAGATTCGAGAGCATCTTGATCGTGCCCTCGATGTCGTGGGCCTTGCGCGGCGCGATTTCGAGCGTATACGCCGAATAGTTGCGCGCCAGTACCGTGCCGTTGCGGTCCAGTATCAGGCCGCGATGCGGCGGCAGCGGAACGATCGCAATGCGATTGTCTTCGGCTCGCGTGTGATAGTACTCGTGCTGGACGAGCTGCAGCCACACGAAGCGCGCGCCGAGCAGCCCGAAGGTCACCAGCACGACAACGGCGCTGAGCAGCACGCGGGTGCGGAACGCATGCAACTCGCGCTCCGTGTTCCGCAGTTCGGTGATGCCGATCACCTTAGACCGCCCCGTTACAGCGCGCCCGCCTCGAGGGCCCGGCGCTGCGGCAGCAGCAGCAGCCAGGACACGAGGGGCCAGAGCGCTGCGCCGATCAGTGGCCCGATCAGGATCGGCCATCCGGGCAGCGCGGCCCCTGCGGCGAGGCGCACGACCATGACCACCGCCTCCGCGAGCAGCAGCAGGGGCGCCACGTGCAGCGCCTGATACCAGGGGCCGAACCAGAGAATGCGGCGCGACAGCGTGATGGCGAAGAATGCGAGCAGGGCGTAAGCCAGGGCATGCTGGCCGAGCAGGACGCCGTTGCCGGCATCGGCGACGAGGCCAATCACCCAGCCGACGCCGAGGCCGATGAGTCGCGGCTGGTGTACGCACCAGAACACGAGCACCAGGGCGACGAAGTCCGGCACGTAGCGCATGTCGGGCCAGGGCAGAAACGCGAGCAGCAGCGCGACCGAAAACGACGCGACGATGGTGCTGGGGCGCACCGGCTGCAGGATGTGCTGCGGCTTATTCGGCGCCACGGCGGTTCCCTGCGCTGCTGCGGCGCTTGGCGCTGCGCCGCGCTTGTTCGGCCAACGGGTAATCCGGACGGAGATCCTCGCCCGCGAGCACCAGCACGTAGCGACTGCGGTCGACGCCCGCGACCGGCTCGCAGACGACGCGCGCGAACGCCTGCTGGGCGTCACGCTCAACGCGTACGACCGTCGCGACCGCAACGCCGGCAGGATAGCTGCCGTCGATTCCCGAGGTCACCAGCCGATCACCGGTGAGCACGTCCGCATTCGCAGGCAGGAAGCGCAACTCGATCATCCCGGACGCGCCTGCGCCAAAGGCAACCGCGCGCAGGCCGTTGCGCACGATCTGCACCGGTATGGCTTGCGCCTTGTCCGTGATCAGGGTGACCTCCGACACCAGCGTGTGCACTCGCGTTATCTGTCCGATGGCGCCGTCGGCATCGATCACCAGGCTGCCGGCGGTGACGGCATGCTGTCGACCCTTGTCGAGGACGACCTTGTAATCGTAGGGGTCGCGGCCGGTGTACAGCACCTCCGCAGGGATCGTCTGCCGATCGAACCGTGTCCGCATGTCGTTCGCCCGGCGCAGCTGCGCGAGTTCCGCGCTCGCCGTTTGGTAGCGCTGCGCGTCGCGCGCGGCATTGAGCAGTTCGGCGCGCAGCGCCGAATTTTCACTGCGCAGCTGCGCCTGGCTGACGAAAAACTCGGTCGTGCGCTGCGCCAGCGTGATCGGGGCCGTGGCGGCTTTCTGGAACGGATACGCCGCCAGCGCGAGGACATCGCGCAGGCCGTCCACGTAACGAAAGCGCGCGTCGAGGATCAGCAGCGCGAAGGAGAGCGAGGCGAAAAACGCGAGGCGCACAACCGGCGCCGGGCCACGCTTGAAGAACGGCGGCGGCGTGTGCTCCATCTGCACCTACCGGCGAGGTGCTGTGGGGTGTCTATTCGTTGATGAAAATCGGACCGAAATGATCGACTTTCTCGAGGGCCTTGCCCGAGCCGCGTACGACGCAGGTCAGCGGGTCTTCGGCGACGATGACCGGCAAGCCGGTCTCCTCCATCAGTAACCGGTCGAGGTCACGCAGCAGCGCACCGCCACCGGTGATGACCATTCCCTTGTCCGCAATGTCCGCACCGAGCTCGGGCGGTGTTTGCTCGAGCGCGCTCTTCACCGCGGAGACGATCTGATTGAGGGGCTCGGTCAGCGCCTCAAGAATCTCGTTCGAAGAGATGGTGAAGCTGCGCGGAATCCCCTCGGCCAGGTTGCGACCCTTGACGTCGATTTCGCGCACTTCCGAGCCGGGGAACGCCGAACCGATTTCCTTCTTGATCATTTCCGCGGTCGACTCGCCGATCAGCATGCCGTAGTTGCGGCGAATGTAGTTGATGATCGCCTCGTCGAACTTGTCGCCGCCCACACGCACACTGCCCGAATACACCATGCCGCCGAGGGAGATGACGCCGACTTCGGTGGTGCCACCGCCGACGTCCACCACCATCGATCCCGTCGCCTCCGCGACCGGCAGATCGGCACCGATGGCTGCCGCCATGGGTTCTTCGATCAGATACACCTGGCCCGCGCCCGCCCCGATCGCGCTCTCGCGGATCGCGCGGCGCTCGACCTGGGTCGAGCCGCAGGGCACACAGATGATGATGCGCGGGCTCGGGGAAAACAGCTTGTTGTCGTGAACTTTCTTGATGAACTGCTTGAGCATTTGCTCGGTCACGGTGAAGTCAGCGATGACGCCGTCCTTCATCGGGCGGATCGCGACGATGTTGCCCGGCGTCTTGCCGAGCATCAGCTTCGCCTCCTTGCCGACCGCCTGAATCGTCTTTTTCGCGTTCGGTCCGCTTTCTTGACGAATCGCGACGACCGACGGCTCGTCGAGAACGATGCCCTTGCCGCGCACGTAGATCAGCGTGTTCGCGGTGCCGAGGTCGATGGCCAGATCGTTCGAAAAGTAGCTGCGCAGGAATCCCAACATTTGCCTTCCGGTTCGGTCGCTTTTAGCGACTCTCTGCTGTCGTACCTTAAGTTTCTCTCCTAACGCCGCGTTAGAACAGGCCCTTCACGGTGCCCGCTGCGGGTGGGAAATGCCCTCGTATGATACCCTAACGCAACCCTCTGTACAGACGTACAGAGGGCGTTTTTGCATTGCACCAATGTCCCTATCGAAAGACGAGGTCGATCGGATCGCCCGCCTGGCCCGGCTGGCCGTGCGCCCGGACGAGTCCGCGGCGGTGATCGAACGGCTCAACCGGGTGCTCGGCATGATCGAGACCATGCGTGCGGTCGACACCCGCGGCGTCGAGCCGATGGCGCACGCGCTCGATGTCGTTCAGCGGCTGCGGCCCGACGCGGTCACCGAGGCCGACCAGCATGCCGCGCTGCAGGCGGTTGCGCCGGCGGTCGAGCGCGATCTCTATCTCGTGCCAAAGGTCATCGAGTAATCCTGCGCAGCCTGCGCCCGCAGTTGTGGGCGACGCGACAGACATGTTGAACGCCACCGTTGCCGAACTGTCCTCTGCGCTCGCCGCGCGTCGCGTCTCGAGCGTCGAGCTCGCGCATCTGTTCCTCGACCGGATCGAGCGCCTGAACGCAAGCCTGAACGCGTTCATCACGGTCGATCGCGCGCATACGCTCGAGGACGCCCGGCGGGCCGATGCGCGCCGCGCGCGGCAAGACGCGCGGCCACTGGATGGCATCCCGATCGCGCACAAGGACATTTACTGCACTGCGGGTCTGCGCACCACCTGTGGCTCGCGCATGCTGGAAAACTTCGTCAGCCCGTACGATGCGCACGTGATCGAACGGCTGTCGACGGCGGGCGCGGTCATGCTGGGCAAGACGAACATGGACGAATTCGCGATGGGCTCGTCGAACGAGACCTCGTACTTCGGGCCGGTACGCAACCCCTGGGACACAGCACGCGTGCCCGGCGGCTCGTCCGGCGGCTCCGCGGCGGCGGTGGCGGCACGCATGGCGCCGGCGGCCACCGGCACGGATACCGGAGGCTCGATCCGCCAGCCCGCCGCGCTGACCGGTACCTGCGGACTGAAGCCAACCTACGGTCTGGTGTCGCGTTACGGCATGATCGCGTTCGCGTCCTCGTTCGATCAGGGCGGACCGATCGCCAGGACCGCGCAGGACCTCGCGCTGCTGCTGAATGCGATGGCCGGCTTCGACGCGCGTGACTCGACGAGCATCGAGCGTGCGCCCGAGGACTACGCCCGCGCACTCGACATCGACCTGAAGGACCTGCGCATCGGCGTGCCAGAGGAATTCTTTGGCGACGGCCTCGACGCCGATGTGCGCGCGCGGGTCGAAGAGGCGTTGCGCTGGTTTGGCGCCGAGGGCGCGCGGACGGTCCCGGTCCGGCTGCCGAACGCCGGCCTCGCGCTGCCGGTCTATTACGTGCTCGCGCCGGCGGAGGCCTCGTCCAACCTGTCTCGCTACGACGGTGTGCGCTACGGACACCGGGCGCAGGACTATGCCGATCTGCTCGACATGTACCTGCGGTCGCGCACCGAGGGCTTCGGCGAGGAGGTCAAGCGACGGATCCTGGTCGGCACCTACGTGCTGTCGCACGGTTACTACGATGCGTATTACCTGCAGGCGCAGAAGCTGCGCCGGCTGATCGCGCAGGATTTCGTCGCCGCCTATCGCGACTGCGACGTCATCGTCGGGCCGACCACGCCGACGACGGCGTTCGCGCTCGACTCCAAGATGGACGACCCGGTGCAGATGTACCTGAACGACATCTACACGATCCCCGCCCCGCTCGCCGGCCTGCCCGCGCTGTCGATTCCCTGCGGTTTCGACAGGCAGGGGCTGCCGGTCGGTCTGCAGCTGACCGGGAACCATTTTTCCGAGGCCCGGTTGCTCGGCATCGCGCACCGCTACCAGCAGGCAAGCGACTGGCACCTGCGCATGCCGGCCGAAACGCCGCTATGAAACGCGTGGCTTGCACGGGCAAACGGCGCAGCCTCGACCCCTCTTTCCGGGTGCGGCCATGAGCTGGGAAATCGTCGTCGGCCTCGAGACCCACGCGCAGCTGCGTACGCGCAGCAAGATCTTTTCGGGGGCGTCCACGGCGTTCGGCGCGCCGCCTAACGCGCAGGCCTGCGCGGTAGACATCGCGCTGCCGGGCGTGCTCCCCGTGCTCAACGCGGCCGCCGTCGAGCTGGCGGTCCGCTTCGGGCTCGCAGTCGGCGCGACGATCAACCGCAGGTCGATCTTCGCGCGCAAGAACTACTTCTACCCGGATCTGCCCAAGGGCTATCAGATCAGCCAGTACGAGCTTCCGATCGTACAGGGAGGCACGGTCGCGGTCGCGCTGCCCGAAGGCGAGAAACGCATCGCGCTGACCCGTGCGCATCTGGAGGAGGACGCCGGCAAGTCCCTGCACGAGGACTTTCACGGCATGTCGGGGATCGATCTGAATCGCGCCGGGACAGCACTGCTCGAGATCGTTTCCGAGCCCGATCTGCGCGGCGCAAAGGAGGCGGTGGCCTACGCGCGCGCCCTGCACGCGCTGGTGGTCTGGATCGGCGTGTGCGACGGCAACATGCAGGAGGGCTCATTTCGCTGCGACGCCAATGTATCCGTGCGTCGCGCGGGCGACAGCGCATACGGCACACGCTGCGAGATCAAGAATCTCAACTCGTTCCGCTTCATGGAGCGGGCCATCGAGTTCGAGGCGCGGCGCCAGATCGGCATCCTCGAGGACGGCGGGCGCATCGAGCAGGAAACGCGGCTCTACGACCCAGATCGCGATGAAACCCGCTCGATGCGCAGCAAAGAGGAGGCCCACGACTACCGCTACTTCCCCGATCCGGACCTGCTGCCGCTGGTCGTCGGTGAGCAGGACATCGCGCGCATTGGCGCGGAAATGCCGGAGCTGCCGGGCGTGCGCCTGCAGCGGCTCACCGAAACGTTTGCGCTGCCGGCGGCGACGGCGGCGATCCTGACGAGCAGCCGTCAATTGGCGGACTACTTCGAATCCGCAATTGCGAACGCCGACCTCGAGACGGTACGCCAGACGGCGAACTGGATCGCAGGCAACACCAGCGCAAAGCTGAACGCGCTTGGCATCGGCATCGAGGACTGCCCGGTCGGCCCCGCGCAGCTGCGAGGACTGATCGACCGCCTGGCCGACGGGACGCTGTCCGCCAAGCTCGCGAAGGAGGTCGACGATGCGATGTGGGCCGGCGAGGGCAGCGCGGATGCGATCATCGAAAAGCGCGGCCTGCAGCAGATCAGCGACCTCGGCGCACTCGAAAAGGCGGTGGATGAGGTTCTTGCCGCCCATGCGCGGCAGGTCGAGGACTATCGCGCCGGCAAGCAGAAAGCGTTCAATTCGCTCGTCGGCCAGGTCATGAAGGCGACCCGCGGCAAGGCGAATCCCGCCCAGGTCAACGAAATTCTGCGCCGCAAGCTCGACTGAGCGTCGTGCGACGAGGCTGCCCAACGCCTACTGCTTCGATTCCTTGGCCGGCTGCGTCAACTCGAGGTAGCGCTTGCGGTCTTCGTCGTAGCGCGCGTTGATCGTCTCGGCTTCCCGCTGCTTCGCCTGTCGCAGGCCCTGCTGCGCCTCGAGGTCGATTTCCGTGTTCTTGATGTCCCGCTTGAGTTCTTCAGGCGCCGGTTTGTCCTTGTAGGCGCCCATTTCGCTGGCGAGCTTTTCCTGACGGACCTTGATCTGGGTGATGCGCTGGTCGACGTCCTTGATCGCCTGCGAATTGCCCTCGAGCGCACGGATTCGGGCGTCTTCGATGTCTTGGACACTGGTGTAGGTCGCGAGCAGCGCGCGGTTGCGCCGCAGCTCCTCGCGCCGCGCGAGCTCTTCGTCGCGCCGCTTTTTCTCTTCCGCGGCCTTCGCCTCGCGCTCATCCGCCGTGCTGCGCGGTTCGATCCGGCGAACGACCAGGCCCTGTTCGTTGAGCTGCTCGACGACCTGGCCGATGCAGGGACGCGGAATGATCTGCCCGTAGTACCTTTTCCCGTCGGCCCCGGTACAACGGTAGGACTGCGCCTGCGCGAACGACGGTAACGCGGCGAACGCGAGGCCGATCACGATGGCGGCGAGCGAGGTGTTGCGGTTCATTTATCCTCCTGCGCGTCCCAACGATGAACGCCATTCTAACGCCTCCCGGCGAGCGGCCCTCGAACTGATAGAATCCGCGCCACTCGCCGCGAAGCCATGCCGATGCAATCCGCCGATCGCGCTTTTATCGCCGAAACGACCGCCAAGATGTTGCTTGAGGTGAAGGCGGTGCTGTTCTGGGAGGACAAGCCCTTCGTCTTTACGTCCGGCTGGGCGAGCCCGGTGTACATCGATTGCCGGAAGCTGATCTTCTATCCACGCATTCGCGCGCAACTGGTGGACTTCGCCGAGGCCACGCTGACGCGCGACGCCGGTTTCGAGCAGTTCGACGTCGTCGCCGGCGGCGAAACCGCGGGAATTCCCTACGCTGCATGGATCGCCGACCGCTTCGCGCTGCCGATGCAGTACGTGCGCAAGAAGCCGAAGGGCTTCGGGCGCAACGCCCAGATCGAGGGTGACGTGCGCGAGGGGGCGCGCACGCTGCTCGTCGAGGATCTGACCACCGACGGGCGGTCGAAGATCAACTTTTGCCGAGCGCTGCGCGAGGCCGGAGCCGTCGTCGAGCACGTGTTCGTCAATTTCTACTACGACATCTTCCCGGAATCGAAGACGATCATGTCCGATCTGAATGTGCGCCTGCATTACCTGGCGACATGGTGGGACGTGCTCGCCGTGGTCAAGCAGGGCGGCTACCTGGGCGCGAAGCAGATCGGCGAGGTCGAGAAGTTCCTCAAGTCTCCGGCCGAGTGGTCGGCGGCGCACGGCGGCGTCTCGAGCTTTCCGTCGGCCTGAGCGGCCCGCGTGCGGGTCGTCACGCTCAACGTCAACGGTATCCGCGCGGCAGCCAAGAAGGGGCTGTTCCCCTGGATTGCCGCGCAGCGCGCCGATGTCGTCTGTCTGCAGGAGATCAAGGCGCAGGAGGCCGACCTCGATGCGACGATGCGCGCACCGCGCGGCTACGCGGGCGCGTTCTCGCACGGCGAGAAAAAGGGTTACGCCGGCGTCGCGCTCTACGGCCGCAGGACCCCGGACGTCGTCATCGAGGGCTTTGGGCAGCGCGAGTTCGATTCCGAGGGGCGCTATCTGGAAGCGCGCTTCGGCAAGCTGTCGGTGGTCTCTCTGTACGTGCCGTCGGGCTCCAGCGGGCCTCATCGCCAGGCTTCGAAAGACCGCTTCATGGACGCCTTCCTGCCGCAGCTGCGCAAGCTCCGACGTGCGCGCCGTGAAGTCATCCTGTGCGGCGACTGGAACATCGCGCACAAGGAGATCGACCTCAAGAACTGGCGTGCCAACCAGAAGAATTCCGGATTTCTGCCTGAGGAACGGGCCTGGCTGACGCGCGTGTTCGACGAGATCGGTTTCGTTGACGTGTTTCGGCGGATCAATCCGCGGCCGGACCAGTACACCTGGTGGTCGAATCGCGGTCAGGCCTGGGCGAAGAACGTGGGTTGGCGCATCGACTATCAGGTCGCGACGCCGGCGATCGCGGCGCGGGCCCTGCGCGAGTCGATATACAAACGCAGACGGTTCTCGGACCATGCGCCGCTCACCATTGATTACGATTGGCCATTCGACTGAGCTGCGCCGCGCTGCCGCGCGCCGGGCTCACGGGGCCTCCACGCCCTGGCGTTCGATCTGCACCAGGCTCGGCCGCGGACGCCGCCGATCGAGCCACCAGGCAAGCGCCGGCAGCAGGGCGAGCCCGCCCGGCATGACGAAGCACATCAGGTAGGGCGAAATCACCGACAGGCGCTTCAGGTGCCCGCGCAGCTCGGCGCGCTCGGCGAGGGTCCACGGCAGGCGGTTGCGACGCTTCATCAGCAACGGCATCAATCCCCTCACCTGCGCCATCTCTGAGCGCAGGTAGCGCCGCTCGCGCGCGACGAAGGCGATCGGGGTGAACGCGAACCGCGGCCGGCGTGGCGTGGCGGTCATGTCAGTCGTGCGGCTGGGCATCGGTTCGTCTCAGGCATCGTCTTCAGGCTGCCCGCGAGGCTATCGAGTTCCGAGGCGGGACTCAATCGAGATCGGGCTTCCGACGGTTAGAATTCGTCAAGACGCCGACACCGCATGCCAAACGACACGCCGCATGGCATTTCCGCGGTGTTCCGCAGCCGCAAGATCTTCCTGCTCCTGCTGCTGGGGTTCGCCTCGGGCCTTCCGCTCGCGCTGACCGCCGGCACGCTGCAGGCCTGGCTGGCGGTCGAACGGATCGAGTTAACGACGATCGGCCTGTTCGCGCTCGTCGGCCAGCCCTACACCTACAAGTTCCTCTGGGCGCCCCTGATGGATCGCTACCGCATCCCGTTTCTCGGGCGGCGGCGGGGCTGGCTCGCTACGATGCAGCTCGCGCTGCTCGTGGCCGTTGCGTGGATGGGCTCGCTCTCACCGCAGACCTCGCCCTGGCTGCTCGCCGGGGCCGCGCTCGCTGTGGCGTTTCTGTCGGCCTCGCAGGACATCGTGTTTGACGCCTTCCGCGCGGACGTGCTCGACGCCGAGGAGCGCGGCGCCGGGGCCGCGGTCTCGGTGCTCGGCTACCGCATTGCCATGCTCGTCTCCGGCGGCCTTGCGCTGATCCTTGCCGACAGCTGGCTCGGCTGGCACGGCACCTATTTCCTGATGGCCGCGCTGATGCTGGTCGGTCTCGCGGCGACCTGGCGCGCCGACGAGCCGCCCACCCCACCGCACGCCCCGGGCTCGCTGCTCGAGGCCGCGCGCGAGCCGCTGAGCGAGTACTTCTCGCGCCACGGCGCCTGGGTGATGCTGATTCTGGTGATTCTCTACAAATTGGGCGATGCCTTTGCCGGCAGCCTGACCACGGCGTTTCTGCTGCGCGGGCCCGGCTTTTCGCTCACCGAAGTGGGACTGGTGAACAAATGGCTCGGGATCGGCGCAACGATCTTGGGTGCGCTCGCCGGCGGCGCGCTGATGGCGCGGCTGCGCCTGTATCGCGCCCTGCTCCTGTTCGGGCTGCTGCAGGCGCTCACCAACCTCGGCTTTATGCTGCTCGCTTCCGCCGGCAAAAGCCATGCGCTGATGATCATCGTGATTGCAGCGGAGAACCTGTGCGGGGGCATGGGCACGGCCGCCTTCGTCGCACTGCTGATGGCGATGTGCGACCGGCGCTTTTCCGCCACGCAGTACGCGCTGCTCTCGGCGCTCGCCGCGTTCGGCCGGGTGTACGTCGGCCCCGTGGCCGGGGCGATGGCCGCGAGCCTGGGCTGGGTGGTGTTCTTTTTCTTCACCTTTCTCGTTGCGCTGCCGGGTGTGTTCATGCTGGTCGCCCTGCGTCGGCGGATCGAAGCGCTCGACGTCGCGCCGCACGGCGCGTAACGCGCCATAGGCCGCTGGTAAGATCGTTCGCCATGGCGACTGCGCAAGCCGCAATCGAGATCGACGAGCTGCCGGGTGCAGGGGCCGGCGCGACGATCCACGTGTCCGGCGACTGGACGTTCGGCGCGCTGCGCAAGCGGCGCTACCGCCTGGCCCGAATCGCGGCCGATCTGCAACATCGGTCGGCGAAGTCGCTGCGCTGGGATCTCACCGGGATCACCGCGCTCGACGACGCCGGCGCGGTCTGGCTTGCGCGTTCTCTCCGAACGGCCGAGCAGATCGACGTCAATCCACGCTACGGCGCAATGCTGACGCAGGCCAGCCAGGGCCTGCTCGTTGAGCGCGCGGAGGGGGGGCTCGACCCGTTGGCCGGGGTGGTGCGCGTCGGGCGGGCGGGCATCGACTTCTGGTTTCATCTGCGCGATGGCACCGCGCTGCTCGGACAGCTGGTGCTCGACCTGTTTCGTGTGACGCGGCGTTGGCGCGATTTTCCGCTGCTCGAACTGTCGGCGAACGTGTACCGTGCGGGCGTCTCGGCGCTGCCGGTGACCATGCTGGTCGGCTTCCTGATCGGCGTGGTGCTGACCTATCTTTCTGCATTGCAGCTCAAGCGCTACGGCGCCGACCTGCTCGTCATCAACATCGTCGGCATCGGAGTGGTGCGCGAGCTCGGACCGCTGCTCGCGTCCATCATTGCGGCGGGCCGTTCCGGGTCGGCGATGACCGCCCAGCTCGGCGTCATGCGGGTGACCGAGGAGATCGAGGCGCTTTCGGTGATGGGCGTGTCGGTGACCGCACGTCTCGTGCTGCCCAAAGTGCTGGGTCTCGCGATCGCGTTGCCGATGGTTTCCTTCTGCACCGACATCGCGGCACTCGCCGGCGGTGTGCTGATTGCGAAGCTCACACTCGGCATCACGCCGGCGGCGTTTCTCGAGGCGCTGCCGCGTGCGGTCGAGGTGGTGAATTTCTGGATCGGCATCGGCAAGTCGGTCGCCTTCGGCTTCGCCGTCGCGTTCGTCGCCTGCCACTACGGCCTGCGCGTGCTGCCCAATACCGATAGTCTGGCGGCGGGCGTGACGCAGTCGGTGGTGGCCTCGGTCACGGCGGTCATCCTGCTCGATGCCATGTTTGCGATCCTGTTGCGCGATGTCGGCTGACGCGAATTCCCAGAGCGACGTCGAGACCGTCGTCGAGACCGTCGTCGAGGTGCAAAAGCTGCTCAACAAGATCGGCGAGTTCGTGCTGCACCGCGAGCTGGATTTCGAGGTGCGCGCGGGCGAAGTGATGACGCTGGTCGGCGGCTCGGGCAGCGGCAAGACGCAGCTGGTGCGCGTAATTCTCGGCCTGAAACGGCCGAGCGCGGGCCTGGTCCGGGTGTTCGGCGTCGGCTGGGACGACCCGAGCTACGCGCGCGTGCGCGCGGCGCGCGAGCGTATGGGCATGCTGTTTCAGAACGGTGCTCTGTATTCCGCTTTCACCGTGTATCAGAATGTCGCGTTTCCGCTGCGCGAGCGGGGCGGTCTGGACGAGGAGGCGATACGCGCGATCGTGTACGCCAAGCTGGCGCAGGTCGAGCTCGAGCCGAAGCACGCGGACCTGCTGCCCGCAAGCCTGTCCGGTGGCATGGTGAAGCGCGTCGCGCTTGCGCGTGCGCTCGCGCTTTCACCGGAATTACTGATCCTCGATGAGCCGACCGCGGGGCTCGACCCGGATCGCTCGGACGCGTTCGTGCGGCTCATCAAGCGGATGCGCTCCGAGTACCGCTTCGCGGTCCTGATGGTGACCCATGATCTCGATACCCTGCATGACCTGTCCGACCGCGTTTCGGTGCTGGCCGACCAGCATATAATCGCCAGCGGCTCGATCGACGAGGTGCGCTCGGTGCCGCACCGCTTCATCGAAAACTTTTTTGGGGGGGAGCGCGGACGGCGTGCCTTCACGGCGGCCTGAGCGCGGAAGGGGACAGTGGAGAATCGCGCCTACGCGCTGATTACCGGCGTCTTCATCATCGCCATCGCCGCGGGCGTCCTGCTGTGGGCGAACTGGCTCGCGGGCAGCCCGGTGCAGCGCCTGAAGTACCGCGTGGTCTCGCTGCGCCCGATTACCGGGCTGAATGAACAGGCGCAGGTGCGCTATCGCGGCATCGACGCGGGGCGTGTCGCAAGCATCCGGCTCGACAAAAGCAACCCGAACCGCATCCTGATCGGCATCGAGGTCGACCAGGACGTTCCGCTCACCCGCGGTACCTACGCACAGCTTGGCATGGAAGGCATTACCGGAATCGCCTACGTGCACCTGCTGGACGACTACACCTCGCGCGAACCGCCCGCCAAGGGGCGTGACGGCGTCCCCGAGATCCACCTGCGGCCATCGTTTCTCGATGCGCTGACCGACAATGCCGAGGCGGTGCTGCGTGACGGGCGCGTGCTGATCAGCGAAATCACCAAGCTGGTGAATGAAGAGAACCGCGAGCGCATTGGACGTACGCTCTCTCGCCTCGAGGACCTGATCATCAACCTCGACATCAGCGCGAAACAGCTGCCGGGATTCATCGAGCGTACCGACGCGCGCATGCAGGCATGGCTGAACGAGAAGAACCGGCGCAATGTCGAGGGGGTCCTCGCCAACCTCAACGACGCCACCCGCGGGCTGCCTGCGCTGGTCGAAGAGACCCAGCAGCTGGTGCGCGACGCGCGGGCGCTGTCCACGCAGGCGAGCACGCTTGCCGCCGAGGCGACGGCGCTCGCGCGCGAGTCGCAGGGCACGGTGCACGATGTGCGCAGCGAAACGCTGCCGAAGGTCAACGCGCTCGCGGATTCGGTCGAGCGCAGCGCACGGCGCGTCGGAAAGCTGGCAGAGGCGCTCGAACGGCAGCCCGACAGCCTGCTCTGGGGGCGGGGCGCGGCGCGGCCTGGGCCGGGCGAGGAGGGATTCGAATGAGCCGATTGTGTTTTCGCCGGGCGCTTGCCGCGCCGCTCGTCCTCGCGCTGGCCGCCTGCGCGGGGGGCGGGGATTCGAACAACCCCGGGCACGCCTACGACCTTGGCATCGACGCGCCGGCTGCCCGTACGCCGTCGCTCGAGCTGCGCGACGTGCGCGCGCTGCAGCCGTTCGACGGCGTCGCGATGTACTACCGTCTCGCCTATCAGGACGGCGCCGAGGTGGCTGCGTTCGCGCATGCGCGCTGGGCCGCGCCACCGGCCGAGCTGGTGCGCCGGCAGCTGGCACGCGCGACGCGCCCGGGCTCGCCGCGCTGCGCGCTGGAGGTCGTAGTCCAGGAATTCAGCCAGGTTTTCGAGGCCAAAGACGGTAGTTCGGCGCTGCTCGAGCTGGTTGCCAGGCTGGATGCGCCGGGTGGACACAGCGAAACGCGTGTGCTGCGGGTTGCGGAGCCGGACGCCGGGTCGAACGCGGCGCAGGGTGCGAAGGCGATGCGGCGCGCGGTCGCGCGCGCGGTCGCCGAGCTGGCGGGCTGGATCGACGGCGTGGCCGCCTGTCGCGGCTGAGGTTCGAGTCCGCTGCGCCTCAGGCGCGGGTGCAGCGGTAGACGGCGAGGCTGCCGAACAGATTGGGCAGCAGGCTCACCGCCTGCCCGGCATGCAGCACGAGGCGCTCCTCGATGCGCGTGCCGAGCCGACGGCAGAAATCCTCGAAGTCAGTGAGCGTGCACAGGTGCACGTTCGGCGTCTCGTACCACGCATAGGGCAGCTCTTCAGAGACCGGCATACGCCCCAGCAGCAGCTGCAGCCGTGCCTGCCAGTGGCCGAAATTCGGAAACGAGACGATCACCTCGCGCCCGACGCGCAGCATCTCGCGCATCAGCTGCTCCGTGCCGTGGATCGTCTGCAGGGTCTCCGAGAGCAGGACGTAGTCGAACGAGCCGTCGCGAAAAACCGAAAGCCCGTCTTCGAGGTTCATCTGCAGGACATTGACGTCGTTCCTGACGCAGGCGACCACCTCGGCGTCGTCGATTTCCACGCCGTAGCCTGGCGCCTGGCGCGCCTCCCACAGGTAGCGCAGTAGCGCACCGTCGCCACAGCCGAGGTCGAGCACGCGTGCGCCAGGGCTCACCCAGCGCGCGATCGCGGCGAAGTCGGGTCGGGCGGCAAGCAGCGCCTGATCGTTCGCGTTCATCGCCTCAGCGCTCGATGTTGTCGAAATAGGCCCGCAGGGCACCGTGATAGCGCGGGTCGTCCATCAGGAAGGCATCATGTCCGCCGGGCGCATCGAGCTCGACATACGAGAGGATCCGGCGGTTGTCCAGCAGTGCGCGCACGATCTCGCGCGAGCGCGCCGGCGCGAAGCGCCAGTCCGATTTGAACGAGACCACGAGGAACGCCGCCTGGGCCCGCGCCAGCGCGGCCGAAAGGTCGCCGCCGAATTCTGCCGCCGGGTCGAAGTAGTCGAGCGCCTTGGTGATGCGCAGATACGTGTTGGCGTCGAAGTACGAGGAGAACTTGTCGCCCTGGTAGCGCAGGTAGGACTCGACCTCGAAATCGATGTCGAAGTCGAAACCGGGAACGCCGCGTCGCAGCAGGCGCCCGAATTTCGTCATCATCGCTTCGTCGGACAGATAGGTGATGTGCCCGATCATGCGCGCGATGCGCAGCCCGCGCATCGGCACCACGCCCCTGTCGTAGTAGTGCCCGCCATGGAAGTCCGGGTCGGTGGTAATCGCCTGTCGCGCGACCTCGTTGAAGGCGATGTTCTGCGCCGACAGGCGTGGCGTGGAGGCAATGACGAGCGCATGGCGGATGCGCGTCGGGTAGGCCAGGGCCCAGTGCAGCGCCTGCATTGCGCCGAGGCTGCCGCCCATCACGGCCGCGAAGCACTCGACGCCGAGACGGTCGGCGAGCAGCGCTTGCGAGTCGACCCAGTCCTCGACCGTGACCACGGGAAAGTCGCCGCCCCAGGGCCGTCCCGTCGCCGGGTTGATGCTCATCGGACCGGTCGAGCCGTGGCAGCCACCGAGGTTGTTCACGCCGATGACGAAAAAGCGCTCGGTGTCGAGCGGTTTGCCGGGCCCAACGAGGTTGTCCCACCAGCCCACTTCATCGGGCTGATCGGCATACGCGCCTGCGACGTGGTGCGAGGCGTTCAACGCGTGGCACACCAGCACCGCGTTGGAGCGCGTCGCGTTGAGCGTTCCATAGGTCTCGTAGGCCAGCTCGAAGCCAGGCAGGGTCGCGCCGCTGCGCAGGCGCAGCGGCGCGTCAAATGCGGCTTTTTGCGGGGTCACGACCCCCACGGAACCGGACGATTGCTGTGCAGCGTTCACGCGTTCACGTCTCGCTCAGGCACAAAAAAACCCGTTCAGCTTGCGCAGAAACGGGTTTGCCGGAGACCGTCTCTTTAGCTGGATTTGTTACGCGCCCGCAAGCTGAACATCAAATCGGCGCAGCCGGCAGTATAACCGACTACGCGGCGCGCGCCGCCCCGCTCGCGAGCAGCGCGTCGATCGCGGCCTCCCCGAGCCCCGCTTCGGCGAGCACTTCGCGCGTGTGCTCACCCAGTCGCGGCGCGTGACGACGATAGCCGGGCGTGGACTCGGACCACTCCGATGGCACCTTCATCGACCGCAACCGCCCCTCGCTCGGGTGCTCGACGGTTTCGAAATAGCCGATTGCTGCGAGGTGCGGATCGCGCACGATATCGTCGATGCTGTTCATGCGCTGCACCGGAATGTCCGCCTCCTCGAGCAGTGCAAGCCACTCCTCCGTGCTGCGCTTGCGCATCTCGTCGGCAACGAAGGCGTAGGCCGCGTCGTAGTTTTGCGCGCGCGCCTCGTGCGTGGCAAAGCGTGCATCGTCCTTCAGCAGGTCGCCGCGTCCCACCAGTTCGAGAAACGCGCGCCACTGCTTGTCGTTGTAGATCAGCGCACAGACGTAGCCGTCGCGGGTGGCATAGGGGCGCCGGTCGCGCGCCAGCAGTCTGACGTAGCCGGGTCCGCCTTCCGGAGGGTCGAAGGTGAAGCCGCCGAGATGCTCGCCAAGCACGACCTGCAGCATGCCTTCGAACATCGGTACGTCGACGCGCTGGCCACGGCCGGAGCGCTCGCGCCAGAACAGCGCAGCGGTGACCGCATTGGCGAGCTGCAGCCCGATCGTGCGGTCGGCTGTAATCAGGGGCGTATAACGCGGCGACGCATTGCCCGCGGCCTGGTGCAGCCAGGGAATGCCGGTGGCGCCCTGGATCAGGTCGTCATAGGCCGGGCGCGCCGCGTACGGCCCGCGCTGGCTGTAGCCGAAGGCACCGACGTAGAGCAGACGCGGGTTCACCGTGCGCAGCTCGTCGTAGCCGAGCTGCAGCCGCGCCATGGCCTGCGGGCGAATGTTGTACACCAGGACGTCCGCGCCCCGTACCAGCGCGAGCAGCGCGTCGCGCGCCGCGCCCTGCTTCAGGTCGAGTGCGATCGAGCGCTTGTTGCGGTTGACGTTGAGGAAGATGTGCCCCATGCCCGCATGGCGCTGTGGCCAGGCGCTGCGCATCACGTCGCCCTCCAGCGGCTCGACCTTGATCACGTCCGCGCCCAGGTCGCCGAGGATCTGGGTGGCATACGGACCCATGACGACCGTGGTGAGGTCGATGACGCGAACGCCTTCGAGCGGACCGGGCACTGTCGACTCGGCGTCGCTAGCTGTTCAGTTTCGCGATGAGCTCGCGAATCCGGCCCGGGTCGTCGCTGCGCAGCACGCGCTGTGTGAGCGTGCGGGTCTGCGCCAAGTCGGTCTTCAGCACGCGCTCCTTGATGGCGAGGAGCTGCGTGGGGTGCATCGAAAAATTGCGCAGGCCGAAGCCGAGCAGCAGTCGGGTGAGCGCGAGGTCGCCGGCCATCTCGCCGCACACCGCGAGCGGCGTGCCGGCGCGGTTCGCGGTCTGAATCGTGCGCGCGACGAGCTGCAGCACCGCCGGATGCAGCGGGTCGTAGAGGTGCGCCACGGCGTCGTCCGCACGGTCGATGGCCAGCGTGTACTGGATCAGGTCGTTGGTGCCGAGCGAGAGGAAATCGAGCCGCCGCATGAAAATCGGCAGCGCCAGCGCCGCCGCGGGGATCTCGATCATTCCGCCGACCGGTATCGATGCGGCGTAGGGCACGCCGCGCTCGTCGAGCTGTTGCTTTGCCTGGCGCAGCAACGTCAGCGCCTGCTCGACTTCGTGTGGGTGCACGAGCATCGGCAGCAGGATACGCAACTCGCCGTAGCTGGAGGCACGCAGGATGGCGCGCAGCTGCGCGAGGAACATCTGCGGCTCGGCGAGGCAGTAGCGAATGGCCCGCAAGCCCATTGCCGGATTGGGCATGACGTGGCCGTCGCCGTGCAGCGCCTTGTCGGCACCGACGTCGAGCGTGCGCAGTACCACCGGCCGTCCTTCCATGGCCTGCGCGACGTCGCGGTAAGCCTCGAACTGCTCGTCCTCGTCCGGCAGGTCCTTGCGGTTCATGAACAGGAACTCGGTGCGGAACAGGCCTACGCCCTGGGCGCCGGCTTCGAGCACTTGGGCGATGTCCTGCGGCAGTTCGATGTTGGCGAACAGCTCGACCGGCGTGCCATCCAGCGTCGCCGCCCGCGTCGTTCTGAGACGTTTGAGCTTCTGGCGCTCGATTTCGAGCTGCGACTGGCGTAGCTGATACTCGTTCAGGACGATCGGGTCCGGATCGACGATCATCACGCCCTGCACGCCGTCGACGATCACCAGCTCGCCCTCTCGGATCATGTGCCGGGCGTGGTGCAGGCCGACCAGCGCCGGGATGCCGAGACTGCGCGCCAGGATCGCGGTGTGCGAGGTGACGCCGCCGACATCGGTGACGAAACCGCCGAAATGGTGGCGCTTGAACAGGATCATGTCGGCGGGCGCCAGATCGTGCGCCACCACGATCAGGTTCTTTTCCTCCGCGAGCTGCGGCGCGGGCGGCGTGTCGGTGCCCATCAGCGCCTTGAGCACCCGCTCGACGACCTGCTCGACGTCTGCCTTGCGTTCGCGCAGGTAGGGGTCGTCGATCGAGTCGAACTGCTCGACGAGGCGCTCCATCTGCTGCACCAGCGCCCACTCCGCGTTGCAGCGGCGCTCACGCACCAGATCCTGCGGCACCTGCGACAGCGTCGAGTCCTCGAGAATCATGCGGTGCACGTTGATCAGGGCGCCGAACTCGGCGGGTGACCCGGGCGGGATATGCGACTCGATGGCGGCGAACTCGTCCCGCACGCGGCCGACCGCGACGTTGAAGCGCGCGATCTCGTCCTCGACGGCATCCTCGGCGATCGCGTAATGGCCGACCTCGAGCCGTGCGGTCGAAACCAGGTGGGCGTGACCGATGGTGATTCCGGCAGAGACGCTTGCGCCGTGCAGGACGAAGTTCATGCGTGCGTCGCCGGGAGCCCGGCCCTCACTCGCCCTCGCCGAACTTGTCCGCGATCAGCGCCCGGACGGCAGTAAGCGCCGCGTCGGCGTCCGCACCTTCGGTTTCGATGGTTACGGTCGTGCCCTTGCCGGCCGCGAGCATCATCACGCCCATGATGCTTTTCGCGTTGACGCGCCGGCCGTTGCGCGACAGCCAGACCTCGGACTGGTAGCGGCTGGCGAGCTCGGTCAGCTTGGCCGAGGCGCGCGCGTGCAGGCCGAGCTTGTTGTCGATGGTTGCGTCAGCGCTTGGCATTGGAGCAGCAGTCGTCGCGCATGTGGACCACGCCTTCGGTACCGCCGGAGCGCGCCTTCTCGACGAGCGCATCGAGCCCGCCGCCGCAGTAGGTCAGCACGCGCAACAGCATCGGCAGGCTCATGCCCGATACGCCCTCGACGCGCCCGTGAACCAGCAGGCGCGAAGCGACGTTGCAGGGGGTGGCGCCGTAGATGTCGGTGAGCACGAGCACGCCGCCGCCGGCATCGAGCTCGCGTACCGCGGACCGGGCGCGCTCCAGAATCGCTTCCGGGTCGTCGGCGCCGGTCATGCCGATCTCGCGCACGTTGTCGGGCACGCGGCCCAGCATGTGGCTCGCCGAGGCGAGCAGTGCGGCGCCGAGGCCGTCGTGGGCGAGGATCAGAACGCCGATCATGCGCGGCCTAGCCGCGCGGCCCGGCGGCCGTCGCCTCGAGCGCCTGGATGAACACGCGGGCGACGTCGAACCCGGTCTGGTCCTGGATCTCGCGAAAGCAGGTCGGGCTGGTGACGTTGATCTCCGTGATCCAGTCGCCAATGACGTCGAGGCCGACCAGCAGCAGCCCGCGCGCCGCGAGCCGCGGCCCGATGGCCTCCGCGATCTCGCGCTCGCGCGCCGTCACGGGCATCGCCACGCCGCGCGCGCCGGCCGCCAGATTGCCGCGGAACTCGCCCGGCCGCGGAATGCGCGCCAGCACGTGGGGCACCAGTTCGCCGTTGATCAAAATGACGCGCCGGTCGCCCTCGGTGATCTCCGGGATATAGCGCTGCGCCATCACCGAGCGCGCACCGCCCTGCGACATGATTTCGATGATCACGTTGCGATTGGCGTCGTCGGCACGCACACGGAACACGTTCTCCCCACCCATCACGTCGAGGCGCTTGACGACGACGTCGCTGTGCTCGTCGACGAACGCATGGATGCGCGCCGTATCGCGCGACACCAGGGTCGGCACGACGAACTGCGGGAACTCGGCGATCGCGAGCTTCTCGTTGTGGTCGCGCACGGCATCCGGCGCGTTGACCACGCAGGCGCCTTCGCGCACCGCGGCCGAGAGCAGCCAGGTGCTGACGACGTATTCGAGGTCGAAGGGCGGATCCTTGCGCATCAGCACGGCGTCGAACTCGGCGAGGCGACGCTCGGTGACCTCATGCGCCCGGTGCCAGTCCGTGTCGTCGTCCGACAGCACGATGCGCGTCGTCTCCGCGACGACGCCCCCGGGGCGCCAGGCGAGGTGGGTCTGCTCGCAGATCGACACGCTGTGCCCGCGCGCCTGCGCGGCACGCATCATCGTGACGGTGGTGTCCTTGTACGCCTTGAGCGTATCGGGCGGGTCGATGATGAAAAGAAAGTCCATCGAGTCCACCGTTGCGGTCGCGTCAGGCCGCCCGCGCGGCGCGGATGCGCACCGCCGGTGTCACTTGGCCTGGGAGACGAGGTATTCGACCGCAGCCCGAATCTCGGCGTCCGTCAGGCTCGGGTTGCCGGCCTTCGGCGGCATCGCGCCCTTGCCGCCGATCACGCTCTTCGTCAGGCCGTCGACGCCGGCGCCAAGGCGTGGCGCCCAGGCGGCCTTGTCGCCGAGCTTCGGCGCGTTGGCGACGCCGGTCGCGTGGCAGGCGATGCAGGCCTTGCCGTAGACCGCCTTGCCATCGACCGGACCGGCGGCCGCGGCCGGCTGTGCCGCGGCGGCGGGGGCGGCGGCTGCCGGGGCAGCGGCCATGCGCTTCTTGTACTCGGGGTCGTCGGCGAACTCGACGCG
>Ga0209536_100002735_pt1 | contig 28711 bp, 27 predicted proteins | sample DeeMarSeWOR28_12_FD_187461 | JGI IMG/M metagenome (GOLD analysis project Ga0209536, IMG submission 187461) | Marine sediment microbial communities from White Oak River estuary, North Carolina - WOR-2-8_12 (SPAdes) (version 2) | ecosystem: Environmental > Aquatic > Marine > Intertidal zone >... | reverse complement strand
TTCTCACAATATGGTCTCCTTTCTTTTGTTTATTCTGTATCCACTGATTTAATGTGATTTATTCTAAAAAAGCGGCACAGCCGCGCTAAATAAAATCGCACAGCGAATTTATAGCGAATTCATTTGGGGAACAAGAACTGAAACTGAAACGACGCCTGCCAGTCGGGTGCACCGTCCGGTTTCTCGACGTTGTAATAGGCTTCAATCCTTGAATTGATGGGCTGCTTCCCGATTTTAAATAATTTGCCGATACCGCCGCCCAGGGGCACGGTCCATCGCTGGTTGGAATCGGTGTGCCAGTTTGCTGTGATGATCATATCCGTGATCAGATACCATCCTTTGTCGAGATTGTAGTTTAAAAACGGTTCGATGAGCGTCTGGTTGACGTTGGACCGGCCATCATCCCCGGCAAAGGACCAGAGCTGACGGATGAGTCCTCCGTAGGTTCCCCATTTGGGCTGCAATAACAGCACACCCGTGGGCCCGGCACTCCATTTTTCGGACCCCAGTTGGGCTTCACTTGCAGTAGGGAAGGTGATCGATGGACCGATACCCCAGATGGCCCCTTTGGGCTTGGCCGGTGAGAGGAAAACCGAATAGTTGATATCCCCAATCCCGGTCTTACGGTCTACGGACGGCTGACCTTGAGGAATATCAGGGGTTCCCTCGATGTACCCGTCCACGCTGACCACAGCAGGAATGAGCGCCCGGTTGATCAGATTCCAGTCGCCGATCGTAAACGGGACAACCGGGTTTACATTAAGAAAATAGGCACTGCCGTTGGGTGCACCAAAATCGGCGGTGAACTTAAAGGGCAGGCTGATCATGGCACCCACCGGGTTCTGCACCGCGGCCCGCAGATCGCCTCCCCCTTTCTCCTGGTCGGACGACGCTTTCTCTGTTTTTTGACCAAAAGCGACACCGGTTGAAAGCAACACAACTATAAACAAGGTTAATAGAAATTTACATCGCATACGTTCCCCTCCCATCTTTTTCATCATTTTATCTTTAACGCTGATAACCTTGATATTATGTAAGCGCTATGTTAACATCAGCGCAAATTATCCATAGGCGCTGCTGTTCGTTTTTATGACATTCCAGTAAATTTCGATTCCGGTCTCGATCCCGTCAACTTAGACCTGGTTGCTTCTCTGGTCTCCATAGCAAAATTTCCTTTCGTTGGATTTGGAACACAGTTCATTTTCCCACCCCCGAGCATGCTTGATCCAACTGGCGTGGTTAGAGCGCTACCAAGAACTGAGTAATTTCTTCTTCAAGCTCCTCAACAAGAGTTCGGTACTCTTCGACCCTGATTTTGGCTTCAGGTGCTTTAGAGTTGGTCCAGTAGGCCATTGCATCGACGCAGGCATCATAATCTTCACACAAGGTGAGAAACTCGGGGTATTTGTCCGTAAGAAGTTCTATGATATGGCTTTTTTCCGGAAATCGCTCTCGAATATTACGGGTATTGTCACTCATCGCTTTTTCGCAAGTCAGGATTCTGGTACTGAAATTGAAGCTTGATATTATTACATATTGTTGATAGTTCACATGTGTTGACACGAATGTTGTTGATTTTACTTATGTCTTATTTATAGAATTATAAAAAGTACGTTACTGTTACGTACATGTACGTAACAGTTTTCTTCTAAAAATATCTGTTGTTATGAAAAGCCCAGAACCTATGATAGACATAAAAAAGCCTGCGCCTGAAGCCGTCCGGAACCAGCTGGAGCGAATCCTCCAGAATGCAAAATTCAGGGGGTCAGACAAACAAAGGAAATTTCTGAGTTTTGTTGTTAATGAAACCCTGGAAGATAAAGTCTCGCAGATCAAAGCATATACGATTGCAGTGGCTGTGTATGAGAGGGCAGAAACATTTGATCCTCAAATAGATCCAATCGTTCGTGTGGAAGCAGGAAGACTGCGCCGCGCATTGGAACATTATTATCTAACAGCTGGAAAAAATGACCCTGTTATTATAAAAATCCCAAAAGGTTCCTACGTACCAACCTTTCAAACCATCGAGAAACAGCCCACCCAAACCATAGCGCCAACCCCGGAAGGCAAACACAGCAAGTCGATGAGGGTGCCAAAAATAGCCGTCATGCCACTCTTGAATTTAACTGGCGATGAAAAACAGGACTATTTTGTTGACGGTTTAACGGAAGAACTGACCGCCGAGCTTGCACGTTATCAGGGCTTTAAAGTCATTGCGTCACAGTCGACCATGCGCTTTAAAGGCCAGGTGTTTGATCCAGATAAAATCCGCAATGACCTTGGTGTGGATTTTTTTCTGACGGGAAGTGTGCGAATAGGTAAGCGAAAACTAAAAGTTATGATCCAAGTGATAGATGCATCTGTCGATACGAAAATCTGGGTAGAGAGCTATAAACGAGATTTAACCGCCTTCGATTTGATTGCAATCCAAGAGGAAATTGCCCAAAACGTTGTTGGATCGATTGCCGACCAGTATGGATTCATAACCCGAAAACTGTCACGAGAAACCCGAAAAAAGGTGCCTGCAGACCTCAAAGCCTATGACGCCATTCTTCGTTTTTACCATTACGAGACCGTATTAACCCCAGCGGCATTTGAAGATGCTATGACGGCTCTAAAGCTGGCTATCAAATTAGACCCGGAATACGGGCTCGCCTGGGCCATGCTCGCCCATCTGCATGCCGACAACTATGCGCTTGGGTTTTGTGAAATTAATGCGCCACTGGAAAAAGCGCTGACTTTTGCCCAGAAAGGAGTGGCATTGTCGCCGGGAAATCAATTTGTGCATGATGCACTTACCCTCGTCTATTTTCATCGGGGTAACAAGAAACTGTTCCTAAAAAGCGTGGAAGAAACCATCGCACTCAATCCGAACTCACCGTACATAATTGGAGTTGCCGGATGGCACATGGCGCTTTATGGGGAATGGGATCGAGGACTTAAATTTTTGAAAAAAGGGATAAAACTTAATCCATATCATCCAAGCTGGTTCCATCTTGTAACTTTCATGGACTACTATCGTCGGGGTGAATTTGAAAATGCCTTTGCTGAAGCACTAAAATTCAATTATCCTGAATTATTCTGGGATCCTCTGATGCGAGCTGTTGCTCTTAGCCAGATGGGAAAGAAGAGCGAAGCAAAAACTACCGTTAGTCAATTGCTCAATCTGGAGCCGGATTTCATTACTAAGGGACGATATCTCATCAGCCGCTATGTAAAGATTGATGCCATTATTGATGGAATCGTAAAGGGCCTTCAAAAAGCGGGGCTTAAAAATCTCAAATGATTCACCCAAGGTAAGGATGGAACTTTGAGTATTACATAGCTCCTGCAAACAGTTTTGATTGTTTGTATTAATGAAAATCCAATATATTTTTGTCTAATCTTCAGCATTCAAACCTTTGATAATTGAGATCACCTTTTAGAAACATAATTCTGATAAACTGGTGATACCTTGATAAACTGGTGATACCTTGATACCTTGCAACTACCTAATTTTAAATCACATTGAGATACCATATTATGATATCTCAGAAGAAGCGCTCATCAACTTTTTATTACAGTTTGCCTCAAAATCATTTTTTATACATCCTACATATTGTGATATCATCAATTCCAGTTTCGCAAGCAAAAATGTGATATCCATTCCGAAAATGCAGGTATACTATCGATGTGCTCACTGCTATAGATCGCATAGTTTCTTCAATCAAAATATTCTGTGTCGCATAACGATATCTGCAAAGGAAGTAAATTGCAGATCACTAATGGTGAGCACAGGATCTGACCTACTTTATTCCTTGCGCTTACTCCAAGGTTTTTAAATAAATCAATCAGGTCAACAATCAATGGTGCAGCAAAGGTTTTCATGGCGCGATTAGTCAATTTTCGCATCCCATATCGAATAACGATGCAGGAATTGAATCATGAAAAAAACAGACATTACGGCTTTTACCGTAACAACACACTTGTATAAACAACTCTGTTCACTCGACGAAACCGGTTTTTTCGACAAGCCATTCGATCTCAACCATATGATTGACATTTTTAAATTCAGGATCTCCCGTTACAATAATTGCATTTTCACGGCGAGCATTTGACACCGCAAAGCAATCGCTGAAAGAAAGCGGATATTCCGCTTTTATCCGGGCAGCGTCGAGGATGGATTCGAAAGTGTTGGGAACAGGGGCGATGGGGAGTCCGGGAAGAATCGTATCTATAAAAAATTCTGCCTGTTGTGCCCCTCTTTTTCTGAAAAGGATATAATACGTCTCCCCAATATTGATTTCGTTCATCAAAACAAAGTCGCCCGATTTTTGGGCCTTCGCAAGAATCTGTTTTACCCTTTCAAAATTTGTCTCTTTATTTAGATAAGCCAGCAGCGCAAAGCTATCCAGCAGTTTTTTTCGTTTCACGATCTTTATCCTTCTGACGCTGATCCATTAGCGCTTGGGTTAGAGAATCTTTATCTTCAAAAATTCCGCAAAAAGAATCCACAGGATCATCAGGCAGCGGTGTCAGTCGGACATGATCATTTTCAACTTTGATTGATAGCTTTTTGCCAGGAACGATTTTCAATTTCTTCCGAATCTCTTTTGGAATTACGATCTGTCCTCGACTTGATGTTGTGACAATGGGCATGATTCACCTCATCTAATAAGACGTAATATTGATTGTAATACAAAATTATTAATATCATACAAAATATATATTTTCAATATTAAAATATATTGTCTTATTAAAATCCAATTTGCAAAAAATTTTAAAACAAAATTATCATAAGAAATTCGAGTTACTCATAATCCATCACCACCGGATACCTCATAATTAGGTCTATTGCCGCAGCAGCGGCCGAAGCGGCCTCAGGAAAGACGCCCTTAAGGGATCTGATATGCCTGAGGTTGTCCGCAGTTCTTAGAATCAGCATGGCCAGGTCCCCTTCTTCCATTTTGGCAATGGAAAGCACCTTTTCCCAAGGCAGGCCGGTTGCCCAGAAATACAGGGTTGCTGCCGGTTGCAAAATCAGCGGCCGGGTTTCAAAACCCTTTTTGGACATCCGCGCTGAAAAGGATGAAAGACTTTTTTTAACATCAAAAAAGGTATTGATCAGCGCTTTAGACCTAAATGACTTGTTTATGATTTCATCGGATTCGCGCTCATTGACAAACAGCGCTGTCACGGCGGCAAGGAGTGCAGGATCATTGTCGGGGAAAATTCCGCGTCTAAAACCTTCAGCAATCATCAACGGCTGATCCACCCGAAGTTGAGAGGCCCATATGCCGTCGACGGTCAGTCTGCCGCTTTGGTTGGCATAACCGGTTTCTTTCAAAAAGCCGAGATGCCGTAAAAAATCCTGCCATAGCTGCTCGTGATCATTTTCAACAGGTTTCTGGGGTTTCTTTTTTTTTCTTGTTTGGGTGATCATATAATTTGCAAAGGATTTTTTTAGAAGATCTTCGATCTGTTCTGGAGTATGAGACAAAAGCAGGTTAAGAACCATTGAAAAGTTTATCTTTATCTGACTGGACACGTCAGATGGTGGAGATTTCATCAGTTTTCCGACGAGCCGGATATCCATGAATTTTCCCGGAATGGCCACGGCAAATCCGATATGATCCATTCCCCTTCGGCCGGCTCGCCCGGTCATCTGGTGGAACTCAGTCGGAGAAAGGGGTAGAAATTCTCTGCCGTTGAAACGGTCGGAGTTTAAAAGAACGATGGTCCTGGCCGGAAAGTTAACGCCGGCGGCAACGGTAGATGTCGCAAAGACAGCATCCAGAAGCCCTTCTGTCATGAGGGTTTCCAGAATCAGTTTCCATGCCGGAAGCTGCCCGCTGTGATGGGCGCCCACAGCCAAGTGTTCAAGGTGCCACAATTGCCGGTGCCTGGCAATGTGGGAATTATGGGGCACAAGCGCTTCGATTCTCCGGCTGCGTCTGATGGATCCATCTGGGTCGTAGGTCAACCCATTTTCACATAGATCAAGTGCGTTATCACAATCGGCTCGGGATTTGAGAAAAAATATGGCAGGAAGAAGGCGATATTTATTCAGCACTCGCAATATATCCCCAAAAGGGGGCAGCTTGTGGGGCGGCGACAGAAACGTTGGGCGATTGCTGCTCACATAAGCAGCCACCTTTTTAGACAATCTGCCCCTCCCCGGACTTCCCCGGGCAAGAAGGGGAAACAGCGTCCCTGAAGGATGAAAAAAGAGCGGATAAAGGGGTACCGGTCGTTTTTTTTCTTCAACAACAATACATTTTTTACCGCGAATGGACGAGAGCCACCGGGCAATAAGCGTTGCGTTGCCGATGGTGGCCGACAACAAAAGCATCGGAATTCTGGAGGGGAGATAGATCATGATCTCTTCCCACACAACGCCCCTGTCCTCGTCTCCCAAAAAATGTGCCTCGTCAAGAACAACAAAATCGGTGAGAAGTGTGGTCCCCTGATACATGGCATCATAAAGCTGATTCCGGAGGATTTCGGTGGTTCCCACAATGACGGGTGCATCCGGATTTTCTTTTCTGTCACCGGTTAAAATGCCGACGTTTTCCAACCCGAAGATTTTTGAAAACTCACCGTACTTTGTATTGCTCAAGGCCTTTAAGGGAGAAGCATACCATGCTCTGCCTCCCTTTTTAAGGATATGAGAGATGGCCTTTTCGGCGATCCAGGTTTTGCCGGCGCCGGTAGGGGCGGTAACCAGGCAGTCGGATCGTTTAATGGCAGATAAGGCCTGAAGCTGAAAAGGGTCGGGTTTAAACGCTTTTTTATCCGGAACACCAATGCCGGCAAAAACCTTTTTGAGTCCGGTATCCGCACCGGCCTTGATTTTACGAGGCCGCTGATCCCGGCTGAATCTGCTTTTTTGTTTTTTTGTTTTAAAAAAGTATCTTTTTGGACGGCTCATTGAAGCTTTGAAACCAATTCGTTAATTTTTGATTTTGCCGACGAATCCACATCAAATGGTGAAACACCCTCCAGATCCGCCTCTATCAGCGCTTCATCATAGGGAATAAAGCCGAGAAACTCAAAATCTTTGAGATGCTCTCTTAAAAATGTCTCGTCTTTCGGGCTTCGAATTTTGTTGCCCACGAGTACAATATTTTTCAAGCCGATCTCGGACGCAAGTTTTCGAATATGGGCGGCGGTATCCATGCTCCGACGGCCGGGTTCCACGACCACAATCAACCTGTCTACCGCCGAAGCCGTTGCCCTTCCCAGATGTTCGATTCCGGCCTCCATATCCATGACCACCACCTCATCCCGCGCCAGGACGATGTGGGTGATCAGTGCCCTTAACAGGGTGCTCTCCGGGCAAATGCATCCGGATCCGCCCTTTTGAACCCCCCCCAGGCGCATGAGTTTAATGTTACCCAGTTTTGCCGAAAGCACGTCGGGGAGGTCGTCTACTTTGGGGTTGAGTTTGAAAAAACCACCCATGCTTCCCGGCCTTGCTTCAGTTCTTTCAAAAACAAGTTCCTTCATATCGGCAATTGGAACGATGCGGTGGGCATCTGGAATTCCCAATGCCGCCGCAAGGTTGGCATCCGGATCCGCATCGATGGCCAACACATGTTTTCCCTGATCATTCAATGTTCGTATCAAAAGTGCCGAAAACGTTGTTTTGCCAACCCCCCCTTTGCCGCTGACTGCAATTTTCATAAGAATGTCCTTTCACGTTTGGGAGAACCACGTTAAATATTTGAAATCACGTTTCACATTCGGATATTGTTAAATATAATACAGTATGTGATCGGAGCAAGGGTATTTATTTACCATGCAAATTGATAATATTGTCAGGAATGCATATCATTGATACATTCCTTTAATTTCTTGACGTCCGGGAATTTTAAATATAGATTCGCCATTACTTGACGAAAAGATCTCACATTAAAAGAGGTTATTCATGCTGACATATGATATCAAAGCGTTTATTTACAGATATTTTTTAATTGCCGCGGTTGTCTGTTTGCTTGCAGCCCCATTCTCAATGGCCAAAGATCCGGGTAGGGGTAACGGCCCTCCACCGTCTCCGGTCCAGGTTGCCCTTGTAAAAATCAAGACGGTCTCAAATCAGATATCTCTTGTCGGAACCACGGAACCCATTTCAGAAAGCACGGTGGCATCTGAAATATCGGGACTTGTGGAAAATTTTCCCATAAGAGAAGGAGATTACGTTAAAAAAGGAAACCTGCTGGCCAATTTGAAAGAAACCGAACTTAAGCTTCGTTTAAAAGGCGTGGTTGCGGCTAAGAAAAGAATCGAGGCGAACCTCGAGAATGCTGAAAAGGAGCTCAAAAGGCTCAGCAAGCTTAAGGAGACAAACAGTATTGCCGAAAAGCAATATGATACCGCTTTTTATACGTATCGTGCGCTTTCCCAGGAATTGCTTCAGAATGAATCTGAAATAGAGCTGCTCAACTACGAAATGAAACAACAAAAAGTGTTAGCCCCATTTTCCGGTTTTGTGGCAAAAGAACACACCCAAATCGGAGAATGGATCAACAAAGGAGGACCCGTTGTTACCCTTCTTGATCTTGATAACATTCGAATAACCGTAGACGTTCCCGAACGATATTCGGTTCTGCTGGTGCCTGAAAGTAACCTAAACGTCTCCATAAAAAGCGTATCAAATCATCCTTTTTCAGGTAAGATATACTCCGTGCTTCCGCAAGGGGATCCCAATTCCAGAACCTTCCCTGTAAGGATACACCTTGCAAATCCGGATCATAAAATAAAAAGCGGCATGGAGGCCATGGTGACCTTTAACTTGTCAACTGAAATAAAAGCGCTGCTGGTTCCCAAAGATGCTGTGGTTACGGCAGGAGACAACCGGCTGGTTTTTATGGTTAATGACGGAAAAGCCATCTCGGTTCCTGTTAAAATTATCGGCTATTATGATGGAGATGTTGCTGTGGAAGGGGACCTTAAACCAGGCGATCAGGTTGTGATTCGCGGAAATGAGCGTCTTAGACCCGGGCAACCGGTGGTTGTTCAGAAATGATGCAAAAATGGAGGGCTCAGGGGGTCGGAGGTCAGGATGTTGGATATACGAAAAATATACCATCGAGTGGAGTTGAATTGAAATTAGACTTTGTCAGGTTAATTTTAAAAAAGTCATGCTTTTTGGCACCCTGAACCCTGAAACCTTAATTAAAGACTATGAAACTTGTTGACTCATCCATAAAAAAGCCGGTGACCGTTACAGTGGGAGTTCTCCTGTTGGTTCTCTTCGGGTTTATTTCCCTTTTTAGAATTCCGATCCAATTGACGCCCAATGTGGATCTTCCGGAAATTTCCGTTTTAACGACCTGGCGGGGTGCCAGCCCGGTTGAAGTGGAACGCGAAATCGTCGACGTCCAGGAAGATGAACTCAAAAATCTCGAAGGCCTGGTAGAGATCAAAAGTGAAAGCCAGGACAGCAACGCTTATATTAGCTTACTGTTTGAAATCGGTACGGATACCGATGAAGCGCTGCTTAGGGTATCCAACAGTCTCGAACGGGTCAAAGAATATCCGGATAATGTGGAAAAGCCGATCATAAAGTCCGGGGGAAGACGTGAACAAGCCATTGCCTGGATGGTATTGAAGGCACTGGACGGATACACGGACGTTTTGCCGCATGAATACGATTTTGTCGACGAGCATGTTAAACCACGGCTTGAACGCATATCAGGGGTATCGTCTTCCAATATTTACGGGGGACAGGAACGCGAGATCCAGGTCATTGTCGATTCGGACGCGCTTTCGGCCCGCAACGTCACCATTCCCGAACTCGTTCATGCCCTGGATATAGAAAACAAAAACATCAGTGCCGGGGATTTCGACGAAGGCAAGCGTCGCTATATTGCTCGAACCGTGGGCGAATTTAGCAGTCCCGAGGAGATCACCCATGTTATCGTTAAAAGAGTCAAAGGCATCCCGGTTACCGTGGGTGACATTGCCAAGGTTGCATTTGGTTATAAGGATTCGGAATATGTCGTCCGACACAGAGGTATTCCCACCATCGTCTTCAATGCTGTACGCGAGCCTGGTTCCAATGTTCTCGAGGTGGTAAAAAAATTGCGGGAAGCCCTCGATGAGCTCAATGAGGGCCTGCTGAAGGAAAAGCATTTAAAAATCGTCTTGGTTTATGATTATACACGGTACATCTACAGTGCCATAAACCTGGTAAGGGAGAATATCTTTGCGGGCGGGTCCCTGGCGATATTAGTGCTTTTGATATTTTTACGGAATTTTGCCAGTACGGTGATCGTGTCGGTGGCCATACCGATCAGCGCTGTGGGAACGTTTCTGATCATGACACTTATGGGAAGAAATATCAATGTGGTCAGCCTGGCTGGTCTTTCCTTTGCCATTGGCATGATTGTGGACAATTCTATTGTGGTGTTTGAAAACATTTTCCGACACCGGGAAATGGGCAAAACGCGTATCCAGGCCGCTTATGACGGTACCGTCGAGGTTTGGGGAGCGGTTTTGGCCAGTACCCTGACCACTGTGGCGGTGTTTCTCCCAATTGTTTTTGTTCAGGAGGAGGCCGGCCAGCTTTTCCGAGACATCGCCATCGCCATCAGTAGTGCCGTGACATTAAGTCTTATCGTCTCTATTACCGTCATTCCGACTTTGTCCTCGAAAATACTGGGTAAGGTTCAAAACGATAAATCCAAAGCTTCCATGTCAAAAGGGGCCTTCGCAACTATCCGGAAACCTTTCAGTTTTATCGGCCGGGGATTAAATACTTTTGCAGTCGGTTTTATAAATGCTACGACCCGATTTGTGTATTGGATGTGCGGGCTGGTTACGGCACGATTGGGGACTGCCGTTGTTTTGACCTTGCTGGCCGTCGGCCTGGTATTCTTTTTAATACCGAAAACCGAATATCTGCCCGAGGGTAACCGTGAACTGTTGTTCGGAATTCTGCTGCCGCCCCCGGGATACAATCTCGTGGAGCTACAGAAAATTGGCGAAACCGTTGAAAAAGATCTTTTACCGCTCATTGAAGATGATCAAAAAAGTAATCTGGCCGAGAAGCTGAATCTTCCGCCGGCCACCAATTTTTTCTACGTTGCCCGGGGACAAGCGGTGTTTATGGGTATTGTCTCCAAAATTCAGGAGCGAACCAGGGAATTGCTGCCCTATGTCTACGATGTGCTGAGAAAGATTCCCGGCATGATTGCCATTGTTCAGCAACCCAGCCTCTTTTCCCGCAATATCGGGGAGGGCCGCTCCATCGAATTAGAGATCAAAGGGCCTGATCTGGAAAAACTCATCAGTCTCGGTCGACAGATATATGGTTTGACGGCCCAAGCACTGCCCGATGCCCAAGTACGACCCATACCCAGTCTCGATTTGGGAAACCCTGAAATGCGTATTATTCCCAACCGAGACCGGCTGACCCGTGTGGGAATGACCACCTCCGATCTTGGCTTGATCGTGGATACCATTGTGGATGAGGCCAAGGCCAGTGAGTATCGTTTGTACGGCGATCAAATCGATCTGGTGGTAAAAACCAAGGAAGGCAAACTGGAACGCACCCAGGATCTGTCCAAATTTCCGGTTGTAACACCATCCGGGGAAAAAGTAACCTTAGACTCACTTGCCGAAATTAAGCTGGTGGAAGGGCCTATTCAGATTAACCATATCGACTCCCAGCGGGCCATAACGATCCAGGTGATTCCGTCAAGGGAGATGGCCCTTGAAAGAGCCATGGAGATTGTGGCGGAGAAAGTTGTCGGTCCTATTAAGACCGGAGATAACCTTTCAAGCCTTTATAGCATTAATATGGGCGGTACGGCCGACGATCTCACGCGAACCCGCAAAGCGCTGATGTGGAATTTTATTTTAGCGATTATCATCAGCTATCTTTTAATGTCGGCGCTGTTCGAGAACTTTTTTTACCCGCTTATCATCATGTTCAGCGTTCCCCTGGCCGCTGCCGGCGGCTTTGTCGGTTTATCATTGGTCAGCAGCTATAAAACCTATCAACCGCTGGATATCATTACCATGCTCGGTTTTGTGATCCTGGTGGGAATTGTCGTCAATAATGCCATCCTCATTGTCCATCAGACCTTGAACAACATCCGGGACGGCAATATGTCACCCCGGGACGCCATCACCGAATCGGTCCGCACCCGTATACGGCCCATTTACATGAGCAGTATCACCACCATAGCAGCCATGCTTTTATTGGTTCTTTCCACCGGGGCGGGGTCCGAATTTTATCGGGGCCTCGGAAGCGTGGTTGTGGGCGGCCTATTGATTTCAACGGTGTTTACCATATTCCTGATCCCTGCGCTATTAAGCCTTGCCCTCGATATCGCCGGTATTCTTAAAAAAAGACTTTCAAAGTCAAAGCCTTGGCCCCTTTAATCCTTGGCCCCTCTTCTCCAACTAATTGGAGGAAAACATAATGTTAAAGATATGAGCAAAGTATCCGAAACATCTTTCCGCCCCTCTATTCTGGCGCCTGCCGGAAATAAAACCTCTTTTTTGGCAGCCCTTGCCGCAGGCGCCGATGAAATATACTGCGGTCTGAGACAATATTCAGCACGCATGGAAGCTAAAAATTTTTCCATCGAGGAACTGGTGCCCCTGACGCTGCTGGCCCACAGAAAAGGGGTCAAAGTCCACGTGGCGCTGAATGCATTATTAAGGCCCGACGATTTAAATATGGCCGGAGAACTCCTTCTACAGCTTAAAAGGCACGTAAAGCCGGATGGGATTATTATTCAGGACCTGGGCTTTTTACAACTCGCCAGACAAACCGGTTTTTCAGGCGAGCTTCATCTTTCGACCCTGTCCAATGTCAGTTTCCCGGCAGCCCTTCAAATGCTGAAAAAAAATTTTGGAATCCATAAAATCGTTCTTCCCAGAGAACTGAATATCGACGAAATCAAGGCCATGGCGTCAGCCTGTCCAAAGGATTTGGACCTTGAAGTATTTGTACACGGGGCATTATGCTACGGGGTTTCCGGAAGATGCTATTGGAGCAGTTATCTTGGCGGGAAAAGCGGGCTCAGGGGAAGATGTGTCCAGCCCTGTCGTCGAATGTACAAACAGAATGAACATACAAAAAGATTTTTTTCCTGCCAGGACCTTAGTCTGGATGTCCTGGTAAGAGTCCTAACTAAAGTCCCACAAATAAGAACTTGGAAAATCGAAGGCCGTAAAAAAGGTCCTCACACCGTATTTTACACGGTTAAAGCCTACCGGATCTTAAGAGACCATGGGACGGATCCCAAGATGAAAAAAGAAGCACTCCATATGTTGTCTTATGCACTTGGAAGGTCTGGAACCCATTACAATTTTTTACCCCAAAGGCCCCAGAATCCTATTGATATTAACTACCAAACCGGGTCCGGTCTTCTTGTGGGAGCTGTAAAAGGGACAAAACAAAAACCTTTTCTAAATCCAAAAGAAACGCTGTTGCCCGGTGACATCCTTCGTCTGGGGTATGAAGACGAGTTGTGGCACGACACCATTAGAGTGGGCAAATATGTTCCAAAAGGCGGACGTTTCTTTCTAAAACCGATTTCGAAAAAAACTACTGAAAAGAAAATTCCGGTTTTTCTCATCGATCGTCAGGAAAAGGATCTTGAAGATATGGTGTCCCAACTCGAAAAAGAGCTGCCCAAAACACCGGTCATAAAATCCAAAGCATCCGTCATTGTCACCAGACGGTTTAAAAAATCCGGGAAGAAAAACGGAACCATATCAGATCTTCGTGTTTACCGTGAAATAGGCAAAACCAAACACCGCAGCGAATCGGGACTCTGGCTTTCGAATCGAGCCGTGAAGAGACTTCCAAAAAAGAATTGGAATAGAATCTGGTGGTGGCTGCCACCGGTGATTTGGCCGGATGATGAAAAAAAATTAAAAGAACTTGTCGATTTGGTTCTGAATAAAGGCGCAAAAATATTCGTGCTGAATGCCCCGTGGCAGACAACACTTTTTACCCATCTAAAAGGAATGAATATCTGGGCCGGTCCCTTTTGTAATATTGCCAATATTCTGGCGTTAAAGACCCTGGCGTCTCTGGGATATAAAGGTGCCATCGTCACCCCTGAAATTGGACAAAAAGATTTTTTTCAGCTTCCCAAACAAAGTCCCTTGCCGCTGGGGATCGTTCTCTCCGGCAACTGGCCCCTTTGTATTTCGCGCGTGCTATCGAATGACCTGGAAACAGAAACGTCTTTTACCAGTCCAAAGGGTGAAGCCGCCTGGGTTAAAAAATACGAATCCGACTATTGGGTGTTTCCTAACTGGAAACTCGATTTAGGCATCAAACGAAAAGCCCTCGAGAAGACGGGCTACAAACTGTTTGTGCATCTTTTGGAGCCGATTCCAAAGGAGATAAAACTGAAAAAGAGACCGGGGCTTTGGAATTGGGAGTTGAACCTTCTTTAGTGTCCAGCCATCAATTATGTTTTTGACCAATCTCTTTTTTTGAAAAGAGTGGACTGTTTGAATGGTTTAGGGATCGTTAAAAATAACAGACGCCCACAGAAGTAGTTGTTGAGCAACGGTTGTCTGTTTCAAGACGAACCCATTGTAATGATAAAAAATTCTGTTATTTTTTCTACGATCCATTAACTACGAGTTTCCACGATTAAAAAAATATGATCCATGGAGCGACTTAACAATAAAAAAATCGCCGCTTTTTTTTAGTGGGAGGAGGACAACTATGAACTCATTATCAATATTCTGTGAATCCCTGGAGGTCAAATTAAAAATTGGGCCGGATATATCCGATATCACATTAGATTTAGAAAACCTGATTGACGAATCGAAGATCCAAACCGGAAATCTTTGTGCCACAATGGTGGGATCCACCGGATCCATCACCACCATTGAATACGAACCCGGGGTGGTGGAAGATCTGAAAAGGGCTATCAACACGCTGGCGCCGCCCGGACTGGAATATGAACATGAAAAGGCTTGGCACGACGGCAATGGACACAGCCATGTCCAGGCTGCGCTTCTTGGACCGTCCATTGTTCTGCCCGTTCGAAATGGAAAACTCAAAAGAGGAACCTGGCAACAGGTGGTTTCCATCAATCACGACAACCGCCCGAGAACACGAATCGTAGAAGTGACCATTATTGGTACCAAACAGGATTGAAAATTGAAATATTGATTATGGACGATTTGTGAATGTCGCTTCGATATATCTATTAATTTAAGCTTTTAGGCATTCTTTTAATAACGGATCTATTTTATAAACACCGGCAAATCATGTATTGAAAACCTAATTTGTTTACATAAATTGATTAACCTTGACAAATCGTTTTAACCTTATTAATGTTTCGTCTTTGTAGAAATTGAAATGGTGTTGAAAATGCCATTTATTTTAATAAAACAATTGAAAGGAGACGTTAACAAATGTCAAAATTAATTCCACCCCATGGCGGCAAAGGTTTAACCTGCTGCCTGCTCGAAGGCGCCGAGCTGGATGCAGAAAAGAAAAAGGCTGAAGGCTTAAAAAAGATCACCATGTCCCATCGTGAAGTGGGCGATCTTATCATGATGGGTATCGGCGGATTCAGCCCGCTTACAGGCTTTATGACCAAAGCGGACTGGAAAGGTGTTTGCGAAAATTATCAGCTTGCCGATGGCACTTTCTGGCCCATTCCTGTGACCCTTTCCGTGGACAAGGCCGATGCCGACAGCACCAAGAAAGGTGATGAAATCGCTCTGGTAGATCCGGATACCGATGAAATTATGGGAACCATGAAGGTCACGGAAAAATATGAAATGACCGAGGCCGACAAAAAGTTTGAATGTGAAAAAATATTTATGGGTGAAGGAACCCCGACCGCAGAAGAGTTTTGGAAAATCGCCAAGGACGATCATCCCGGTGTACAGATGGTGATGAACCAAAAAGATTTCAACCTCGCCGGACCGGTCAAAGTCTTGAGTGAAGGCGAATATCCTACCAGATATGCCGGCGTCTATATGAGACCCGAAGAATCCCGAAAGATCTTTGAAGAAAAAGGATGGAGTGAAATTGCCGCCTTGCAGCTTAGAAACCCCATGCACAGATCCCATGAATATCTGTGCAAAATTGCCGTAGAGGTTTGCGACGGCGTCTATATTCATTCACTGGTAGGCAACCTCAAACCCGGTGATATCCCTGCCGGAGTTCGTGTAAAATGTATCGATGCCCTCGTAAAGAACTACTTTGTGGAAAAAAATGTGGTCCAGGGCGGGTATCCTTTGGATATGCGCTACGCTGGCCCCCGAGAGGGCCTGCTTCATGCCACCTTCCGTCAGAACTACGGCTGCTCCCGAATGATTATCGGTCGGGATCATGCCGGTGTGGGCGATTTCTATGGCATGTTTGAAGCCCAGACCATCTTTGACAAAATCCCGGTCACTGACGATCCGGGTAAAAACTTGCTTTGCCAACCCTTAAAGATCGACTGGACATTCTATTGTTACAAATGTGACGGCATGGCGTCCCTGAGAACCTGCCCCCATGACAAAGCGGACCGTGTGCTTCTTTCAGGAACCATGCTTCGCAAGCTTCTTTCGGAAGGCGGACAACTTCCGGATCATTTTGGACGTGACGAAGTTGTTGCTATTTTGAGGGAATATTACGAAGGACTCGAAGAAAAAGTTGAGATTAAGATGCACGGTGCTGCTACCGGCGACAACAAAAAATAATACCGGTTTGAACCATCAATACAGAAAGGGGATGCTGTATGGCATCTCCTTTTTTATTTATGAAATTTCATTGTTGTCCAAAATAAATCTGGCTTGCAAGGACAGAATGATTCCTAAATGTTGAGATTTAACGACCCTAAAACATTTTTAATCTGTTAACATCATTTTAACCCAACTTTGCGCAAAACATCCCTTATGCCTTTTTCAAACCAAGTTAAATTTTACCTCTTTCACGCGCCATCTTCAGATAGGTTTCAAAAGTTTTTTCAGGCGGCACATACTGATCGGCCACATCTTTTTGCTTAAGTGTCATGGCATCTTCAGGACATTCGGTCACACACAATCCACATCCGATACACCGGTCAGGGGCAACTCGGGCCGTGTCCTCCACTTCAATGGCGTCCATCTGACAGCGGTCCATACAGGCTTCACAGGCAATGCAGTCCTCGGTGGCCACTTCGGCATAATAGTTCGTATGCACCACTTGGGCCGGGCGATCCAGTATTTTCAAATTTTTCAGTATCTGGCAGCAACACCCGCAGCACAAGCAGATGTTGCTCGGTTTTTGGGCGTTACCCGGCTGAAGCACCAGCCCGGATTCCAGGCCACTATTCAAAATGGCGAGAGCCTCATCATGGGTGATGGGACGTCCTAAACCGTTCTCCTCGTAATAATAGGCGCCGGTGCCAAAGATCAGACAAGCTTCCTTTGGTTTGTCGCAGCCGTCTCCCACCATCTCGTGTTCCCTACGGCAAATACACGGTGAAACCACGATTTTGGATTGCTTTTTAACAATTTCTTCGGCAATTTCATAGGGCATGACCGACATCTCGGCGTTGATGCTCTTAGAGATCGGTATCACTCGCAACTGCTTGGTTTCCTGTTTAAGCCATCGCGTTTTGGATAAGTGAGGCAGGTATTCGTTCACGTCCCGGATCAGGCCTTCGTCCAGATCGTTGAGGTGGTATTCCCAAATCCCGATTACGAACTGAGCGGACATATAATGTTTTTTACCGTCTTTGGTTGAACGAAAGATCAATCCCTTTTTGGACATCTCTTCCAGTATCGGGGCCAGTTCGGCTTCATCTCGGCCCATCCGTTGGGCAATGGCCGCCACCGGTTCCAGCATCATGGTAAGGCCAGGGGCGATCTCCGCCTCCTGTTGTGAAAATAGTCTTTTTAGAATCCGCAGCTCAACACCTGTCTCAGTCGGTGGAAACCCGGCCGGTAGATTGTCTAGATAATTTGCCAATCGTTGGTACACGTCGGTCATTAGATTTCTCCTTTTTATTTCTCGGATATCAAATTTGAATCGCAAATATCAAGCCAAGATTGTTTTTAAGATATTCCCTAATTTTTTTTATACGTATGTTAATTTTATCACTTCCCTGACAGTTTCCATAAAAGCACTCAAGGTCGGGGAAAGCCACCGGTCTTTGTACCATATCATTAAGGCAGCAACTTCCAATCCTCCCTCATTCCAGGATAAGCGAGACAGCCGTCCTTCGGAAATATCCTTTGCCACGGTAATCTCAGGCAAGATACTAATACCTACGCCGGCCATGACACACTGTTTGATGGCTTCTACGCTGTTAAATTCGAGTGTGTTGTCATATCGAATTTTTTCAATCTTAAATGCAGCTTCTACTGTTCTCCTATAACTGCAGTCCACTTTTGAAAAGAGCAGGGTTTCACCTTCGAGATCTTGGGTGCGAAGGACCGATTCTTTTACCAATGGGTGAGCGGGGTGTGCCACCAGTATCAAGTTCTCGATACCCAGGGCTTCGGCTTCGAGATCGGCAGCCTGGAACGACTCTGTGAGTAAAAATGCCAAGTCGGTAACGCCTTTTCGAAGGTCTTTCTGAAGGCCTTCATGGGTACACGTGGTGAAATGCAATCGGACTTTTGGAAAACGAGACCTAAACCGCTTGATAACAAGCGGGAGCCGATGTACGCCAAAGGTTTCGGGAACTTTAACGGTCAATGAACCTTTCAACTCTTTGGCGGCAGCCACCTCAGATCGAGTTTCGTCTGCCAGATCCAATATTTTTTCAGCATAGTTCAGAAGACTGGACCCGGCTTCGGTCAGCAAAATGCGTCTTCCCAACCGGTCAAATAGCTGCACGTCCAATTCTTCTTCCAAGGCCTGAATTTGTGCGGAAATGCTGGATTGGGCATAATGAAGATGTTGGGCCGCCTGTTTAAAGCTCAGCAGTTGGGCCACGGTTCGAAAAGTTTTGAGCTGGCGAATTTCCATTGTTTTACCTCCGTTCACTAATTCCGATCGGTTCGATCGAAACAAATCGTTTGACTCGATATTGAATGTTATATATTCAAATATCCCGATAGGCAAGAAAAGTCAAGCCTAAGTACGGTTCATGAACCCGATAAAACCCTAAACCAAATGAAAGGAGAATGTAATGATACCCGATAATCTGAAGAAGAGTTTTATTGATTTTCATAAATCGATGATATCAAATGATATTTTAGATCCAAAAACGACATTCATGATTGAACTAGGCGCGGCCATGGCCGTTGGTTGTTATCCTTGCATGGAAATGCTTACCAGCGTAGCTGCGGATAAAGGCGTATCAGAGAAAGAACTCGGCACGGTCCAGGCGATTGTCATGGCCGTTTCCGCCGGCAGAGTTTTCAACCAGTATCGCGAGGTTTGTAAAAGATTCGAATCAGTTTAGTTGTAAGGGGGTGATGATTGTGAGGCGATTTATATTGCCCCGAGTGGCCCATTGCAGCGAGGGATGCCAAATCAAGTCCTGAGCAAGACGTTAAACTGCTCAGAAAAACTGATTAAACAAGTTATTACTTGATTCTTGAACGGGTTGGAGGTTGAGAAGTTCGGTTAGAATCGCTGCCTTGACATTCAAACCTCCAAACCGAGTCAAATGGTTCAGAAATTCATATATATTGCATCCTTTTTAAAAAAGTTTCGTCTATTTGGGTAGAAAAATGTTCAACATCCGAACCTAAAAAAGGAGGCATCATGAAACCCATCCAAAACGATGAAATAATACAGGAAGTACGACGACACTATGCCGAGATAGCCAATCAAAATAAAACGGGTCGTTGTTCGACAACGTTCTCCTGCTGCGAGGAAAAACCTTTACCGACCTTATCAAAACATCACAAAAGCTTTAAATATACTGAACAAGAAATTTTAAATATTCCTGTAGAAGTCCTGATGGGACTCGGTTGCGGAAATCCGTGTGCCATAGCGGCGATTAGACCCGGAGAAACCGTCCTCGATTTGGGAAGCGGAGGCGGCATCGATTGTTTTATTGCCGCCAAAAAAGTGGGTGACACCGGACACGTCATCGGGGTGGATATGACGCCGGAGATGTTGAGCAGAGCCCGTAATGACGTGATAAAATACGGGTATAAAAATATTGAATTTCGATTGGGAGAAATTGAGAATCTGCCCGTGGCTGATTCATCTGTTGACGTGATCATTTCCAATTGCGTCATTAATCTTTCTCCTGACAAGCCTAGAGTTTTTGCTGAAGCATTTCGTGTTTTAAAACCCGGCGGACGTTTATCCGTTTCCGACATGATTGCTACATCTCACATATCTGAAAAAACTCAAAAGGATATATCTCTTTATGTTGGCTGTTTAGCCGGTGCAGTATATCTTGATGATCTGAAAAAAATTCTCAAGAAGCCAGGTTTTCATGAGATTAAAATACAATTAAATGATGGCAACGGTAATGATTGCGCTAAAGGGACAAATCTAGAAAACATTGTCACTTCGGCAATGATTAAAGCCATAAAACCTGCTTGGAAAAGGAAAAGAATTATCCGAGCCGGTATATGTATACACAGGCAAAAGCAGGTTGGCAATTCCCTGAAAAATCTAAAATTCGGGACGTCTTAGAACGGTTGAAACACATATTATGGTACGCCGTTAAAGTCATTGCGTCATGTCGGGAAGCCCAGGCTCGCAGGAGAATCCAACTTTATTTCGACGATCGGTTGATAGATGAGTTTGAAAAGGCGGGCAAAAGAATAGCAAAAAAGGACGTCGATGATCACAGTAATCTTTCATAAATTTTCAAAAAATAACCTAAAAAAATGAAACCATCCCCCAGATGGGTGATGTTTTTTCGATCGAATTATGGTTTTATACCGCTAAATGGCGACGATTAGTTTTAAATTAATTAAAAATTAATCGGCCATCTGTAGTCTGCAATAAGTGATGTGTCGATGTTGTTTGAAATTATGGGTGAGAAGAACTTGGCAAATAATTAACCGATAAGTGAAGGATGTCACAATAGTAAAGGAAAAGACATTGAAACGATCAACAGTGGGAAATAGTATCAAATTCTTGCTTAAATGTTTTATGGTCTCGCTGAGTTTTGCATCAATCTCATATGCGAAGCCGGTGTCATATGAAATTCCGAACAACATTGATCCTTCTGCCAAATATTTCTTCTTTTTACATAATTATTATGTGGAACAGCACGGCCCAAACGGGGACTGTAAATATTACGATATTTTAAAGACCTTTACCGACAAAGGTTTCACAGTGATTAGCGAAGTGCGATCCAATGAAATTGTCCCTTCACAATATGCCCAAAAAATAGTCCGACAGATCAAGAGACTTCTGGATACCGGTGTTCCACCAGAACACATTACCATTGCCGGACATTCCAAGGGAGGGGTTATATCTCTATGCGCGGCGTCTCAGTTGGGAAATCCGAAAATCGGTTTCATTATAATGGCGGGTTGTGAAATCAAACCGCTTGAACATACTTATCCCGATTTTACGCGCGTTAAAGGCAATTTTCTGTCAATTTATGCCTCATCAGATTCAGTAGCGAACAGTTGCCAAAACGGTTTTTCAAAAGTAATTATAGGAATTTGTTATAAGGAAATAACAGTAAAAAGCGATAAAGGGCACAGACTCTTTTTTAAGCCGGAAGATATTTGGATCGAGCCCGTGATGACTTGGATAAACCAAAGAACAAACAATGAGCACTAAACTTTATTTCAAATGCCCGGGCAATGATCCGGTTTCAAGGGCCGTTCCGGAGTTGTTTGCCTGTCCTGATTGCGGGAGGGAGGTTGAGATATGGACAGATGAAATTAACGGCAGATGCATTTCCTGTACGAGAGTATTTCAAAAGGACAACACAGCTAGGGAGATGGAGAAAAATCCTTATAAAAAAAATGTGCAGGCAGCGCTGGAAAAACTGACGCAACTTGCAGGTCAATTGGGTGCAAGCGATGCCAAAGCCATTTTTGCCACCGACATTTCGATTGAAGATGACTTGGCGAAGCTTTGCAAAAAACCTCGATGTGAGAACTACGGTTTGTCAGCCGGTTGTCCCCCTCATGTCCCAGGGCCGGATGGATTTCGAGAATTACTCAAAAACTTTGAACATGCAGTGGTGTTAAAGATCGATGTGCCCTCGGAAATTCTTCTTTCTGATGAACGTTGCGACATATTTCGGCTGCTTCATGAAATTGCCTCCAATATCGAACAGGCGGCCATTGATATGGGGTTTTATAATTCAGACGCCTTCGCGGGAGGTTCCTGTAAGCAGATTTTTTGCCGGGATTACCCCGACTGCCGGGTTTTAGAGAAACGCGGGGAGTGCCGCAATCCTCTTTTCGCCCGACCGTCCATGTCAGGTTTTGGAATCAACGTCCTCAAGTTAAAGAAGGCGGCGGGCTGGATGCCCAACAAAACCTTACGGGATAGCGATCCTGATACGGTCTCCATGGAAACGGTTTGCGCAATGATATTGATCGGTTGATGCAGATCATGCAAGTTTCTGGTGATTACTAATTTGGGAGATATTATGAAACCAAAGGATTTAAAAAATTACGGAAAATCTTTGCTTGAAATGATGGGAAGTATGCCTCAAGAGATACAACAAGAGATTTCAGATACGGGCTTTAGCATCATGAAGAAATATTTACATTCGGTCGATCTGACGCGTTTTGCTGCTTCTATGGATATGGAAAGAGAAAAAATGTTGAAGAAGAACCTGTCGATTGTATCTGAAAAGGGACTCAACAGCAAAGAATTCATACACCAACAAATTGATTGGTCAGCCTCTTTTATCACGGCTTCAAAAATAATCGGAAGAGAAAAAGCTTTGAGCGTATTCAGGGAGATAACTGAAAAAACCTATCCGAAACTCTTTTTCACTTTGTTTCCGACTCCTGAAGATTTGAATGCATTCGATGATCCGTTTATGGCGTTTAAGGAATGGTTTTTGGTTATGATGGAAGCCAACAAAAATGTCGGGTTGTTCGACTATAAAATCGTTGAAGATACGGAAGATGCTTTTCAAATGGACTGCTTCTGGTGTGTGTGGCATGAGACATACAAACAACTTGGGGCCAAAGACGCATGCATACCGGTTTGTCATGCTGATGATGCTTTTTATCCGGATTATTTTCAACAAACTGACATTAAATATAAAAGAACACAAACATTGGGATGGGGGGAAGATCGTTGTGATTTCAGATTTGAGCGTTCTATTATTGAGTCTTTCTGATAACAATAAGTATTAAAATATTGACAGTCATAAATATTTCGATTAATAAAAAGACCGGTCGGTATTTTTATTAAGGCGAGGTAATTATGGCTACCAAAGGGATGCAGACACGGCAGGATATTATCACAAAGTCTTTACAAGTATTTTCGGTTAAAGGCTATTTTAACACATCTATTAACGATATCCTAGCGGTCACCGGTTTAACCAAAGGAGGACTTTACGGTCATTTTCGGAGCAAGGAAGATATTTGGTATGCAGTATATGATCGGGCTGTAATGATCTGGCGTGATATCGTGCTCAAAGGTTCCGAGGAAATAACCGATCCACTGGAACGGGTTGAAAAAATGATCGAAAGGGATATGAAAAACTATCTGGGAGCGGATGTTTTCGATGGAGGCTGTTTTTTCTTTAATATGTTGGTCGAGCTTTCCGGACAATCATCAACCATGACCAGCAGCATCTTAAAAGGTTATATAAAATTTTCAGAACTCATAAGAGACTGGCTCAAAGAAGCCGATCAAAAAGGAATGTTAAAAAACGGACTGGATTTAGACGAAATTGCACATTTTATTGTAACTTCCCTAAATGGCGCAGCCCCCCTTTATGCAGCGACAAGAGACTCCCTCGTATGGAAACAGACCATCAGTCAATTGCACTATTATATCAATCAGCTAAGGAAATATACCAAGTGATATATAGAACGGTTCTCAACAATGCGTGTTGCTTATAAGATATTTTTTTCTCCAATAAAGCTACCGACCGGTCTTTATATATTTAAATAGGGAAAAGAAATATCAAAAGCAGCAGGCGGATGCAGAGATAAAAGGAAATTGGCCATTTGTAGACCAAATGGAAGGAAAGCTGGACAAGGGAGGCGAAGTGGAATTCCCATGGAAAATCCTGTGGTATCCGTTGAAGAGTTGAACGGCATCTTGATGACCACGCCGTTTATTAAGCCATATGGATTCTACGTGAAAACCTGTGCTGGAGGCGAATGCACTGTGTGTATTCCGTTCATGCATTCTTTTGAACGACCGGGTGGTCTAATCAGTGGTATGCTGCTCATGGGCGCCGCAGATGTTGCCATGTGGCTGGCAATTATGACGCTTCGGGGAACGGACGAACGTTGGGTGACATCAGACATGAAAACGGCATTTCTGCGTGGTGCGCGAGAGGAAGATATCTTGTGTAAGGCATATGTGCTAAAGCCTGGAAAACGAACTATATACGGTACAGCCGAATGTCATGGTGCCTCTTCAGGCTTGGTGGCCCATCACGTCCTCACATACTCGAAGGTTGGGACATAAGGAGAAAGATCTATCCATATAACTTTCGTGTTCCTGGATATGACGATATATTTATAGCTGAGGGGTTCGGGGAGTTTTTCGAAATAGTCGCTCAATGGATAATCTATTTTTAAAACGCGTGAACTCGTGGCAAGGGCTCGTTAAGAAAGAACAGGATTCAATCTTTGTAAAATTAAAGAGTTTACTTTAAAATCTGACATTTCTTTTAAAGAAGCGATTTCGGCATTCGCCTGTTTTTTCTAACGATTCCTAAGCCACTCAAACAGCACCCGTTTTAAAAATAGATCATCCATTGAGCTAAAACTCAAGAATCGGGAAAAAAACTTGCCGACCCTTCATATAGCTCAAAGGGGAGAGAATGGCAGAGGAAAGAGTAATAAGAAAATACGGGAAAAGAGTTGAGTACACGGAGTCTGAGATTGAGAAGTTCCATGAGGGAGGCCACAGGATCAGGCAGGTGTCACGCCTGTCTAAAGCGGCCGGAAAATATTCGATCAAGGCTGAAGTGGTCGAGTCAAAGAACTGCAACTCTGGGCATACGGTGGGACAAACGTTCATTCTCGATGTGGACGGCAATTTCATAACCAAGCTATGTCCAAATAGATTGTGCGTGTATCTGATATCTCAGCTTACGATTCCGGTGGCTCTGATCAACGAGAGACTCAGCGAAAACCTTGACCCGAATGATTTTCATTTCATGCGCTATCTTCGTTGTCCCGACACCGGAGTTGAATGCTACGGATATGGTGAGGTAATGCTCAAGATTCGGGTTGTTCCGCGGGTTAAAAAAGGATGATCCCATGAAGAACCAGGAAAAAGCGTCGGTAAAATACCAGAAACCAAGATGACATGCAAAATAGAACAGAACAAGATGTTCTGGAAGTTTATAAGCATACCGATCGGATTACACGAAGCCAAATGTGGATTCGGTTTCCGGCCTTTAGAAAAATCTTTGACGAAATCGATGGTAATACAGAAAATCAACGGCAAGTATCCAAAGTCGCTTCTTGGAGCGACTGGTTCAAAAAGAAGAAAAATCACGTTTGAGATTGTAGTAAATAAGAAATAGAAAAATGTCCGAACCTCGCATACTGTCGGAAATAATTTCAGAAAATGTACGCTTGAATATCGTCGCTGAGGATATTTATTCTGTCTATTCAACAGGAGAATCGCCGGGTTCATTTGACAGCTTCGGTGCGTCTGCGATTTACGATATGGTCGCCTGCAATCGGTTTTATAACTGGCTGATGTGGGGATACTCCATAAAAGATTATGCCACTTTATGTGAAGATGTCCTTAATTCGTCATCAGAGGATTGGGCTCTGGATCTCGCATGCGGCTCGTTAGCATTTACGGCAGAAGTTTATGCAAATTGTTCGAATCGACCGGTAGTATTTTTGGATCAGTCTTTAAAATTGCTCAGAAAAGGCAAATCTCGACTTGAGAGACTAAAGGGGAGTATATCTAAAAACATGTTCTTTTTACACGCGGATGCACTTCAGTTGCCATTTAAAGATAACATTTTCAATGCGGTGATATCACTCAATCTCCTCCATTGTATAGATGACGTAAAAACAGCATTGAAAGAAATAAAGCGTGTGTTAACCCACGGTGGAAATTCAGCCATAACCACGCTGGTACAGAGCAGCCGTTGGAGCAATCGCTATTTGAATATGCTCGCCGGGTCAGGAGCACTTATTTCCCGAAGTTTAGATGACCTTTTATCCACATTCAACGACATGGAAATGCCAATCACACATAAGATTAAGGGAAACTTGGCCTTTATCAAGTATGGATAAATAAAAATGAAAAGGACTTAACGGTTCGGCGTTGTTTTAAAACAAATGACGATTTCATTTTAGGGAAGGGAGATGGAATGGTTGTTAACGATGATTTAAAAAGTATCAATCATCTTAAGGAGACGTATTTCTGCGATTACAATCATCCAGCAATTCGAAGTACGGCAAATGATCTTTTTCGAGCATCAAAAAATCCCATTGAGCTGACAAAAAATATGTTCATGTTTGTCAGAGACGAAATTATATTCGGGGGAGATCACTGGCAAGTGAAAGCATCTGAAACTTTAAAGAAAGGTTACGGCGCCTGCTGGAATAAGAACCTGCTCCTAATAGCGCTGTTGCGTTATTGTAAAATTCCGTCACAACTTAAGGCCAACCCTATGCGAAATGATTTTATGAAACCTGCAATGGGTGCGGCTTATTTGACGGTTTCGAGCCCGTTTTATCATTGTTTTACCGAAGTCTATTTGGACGAAAGATGGATTGCCATTGACCCGACACTGGACAGAAACACATACAATATGTTTTTCATGCCAAGAAATGTGGATTGGAAAATTGACTGGAACGATACCAATGATATGATGTTGTATAGTGAGTCTATTGTTGGACCTGCCGAGTCATATACGGATATTGATCAGGCATTGATTTTTAATCTTAACTCGCATTTTTTGTTCAGACATGAGTCACGATTTATTCTCGACTTATGGCTAAGATTCGGGAATAAAAAGATGTGGCGAAAGACCGGCAACGATACTTTTCTGTGGGAAAAAAACAGATACATTCAAATTTAGCTTTGGAATAAAAAATGGAATTAGTTTTTTCAATCGGCAGTTTAATCGGTATTTGGTTTCTGGTCGTAACCATTGCCGGCCCCAACTTTGTTGCAGTTACACAGTATTCTATGGCTGAATCCAGAATTGACGGATTATTTATCGCTTTAGGCGTATCCACGGGTGCGGGCATATGGGCGACGGCCAGCCTGCTGGGTTTGGGTGTTTTATTTGCTCATTTGCCCTGGCTTTATGGTACCATACGATTGGTGGGTGGATTGTATCTGATGTTCATCGGGTTCAAGATCATTCGGGCTACTTTCAATATTTCGCTATCCGTTTTACTGAAAAGCCAATTACCCGTTTCAAAATATGCTGCTTTTCGCCGGGGTTTATTGACCAGTTTTTCCAACCCCAAGACAGCAGCCTTTTTTGGGAGTCTTTTTGTGGCCACTATTCCTCCCCTGGCGCCTGTTTGGGTGTATGTTTTCACCATTGCCCTAATTGTATGCGTTTCGGTCATTTGGTACGGCCTGGTGGCATTCTTTTTTTCCGTTGAAAAAGTGCAGTCTCTTTATCACGGATCAAAGCGGTTTTTCGATGGTGTCACAGGGTCGGTGCTGTTGTTTTTAGAAGCCCGTCTGGCGTTTTCGAAATCATAGACAGCAGTATAATAAGGGGAATAAACATGGCTTTTAACAGTGCGCAAGCATTCTTACAAAAGATGAGAGAAGATAAAAATTTCAGAGAAATGATGCAGAATTTCGGTGACAGGGAAAAATTATGGAAAGCCATCAAAGATAAGGGGTATGATTTTGACGAGCGGGATTTGATCCAAGCCATGGCGGCATGTATGGCTGAACCTGAAACCTCTGGATTGTAAATTATGAAAAAGAAAAAAGTATTCATTGCGTATTTTTCTCCATCAGGGTCCACCCGGCATGCTGCAGAGGTTATTGAAAAACAATTCATGGCGCTGGATGCCGAGGTGTTCTCATTTGACTTGGCTGAATGCAACAATGATGCTGCCATAACAATTTCACTGCAGATGAAGACATCAGAAGGTAAAAACTGTCTGTTTATCGGGTCTCCGGTGTATGTTTCTCATGCGGTCCCGCTGGTGATGAAATGTATTGCCGGATTACTGACACCTAAAAGTGGGGAAATATGGATTAAATCGATCTCCAATACCAGGCGAAAAGTGTATGAAATTGCCAAGGATTTAGGAGTGATGTTTCAAAATCCTGATCATCAACTGTTTGCAAATACTGTTTTGGATGAATTGAAATTTTCCCTTAAAAATACTGGACTGACTGACCAAGAACAAAATGAACGAATTCAATTGACCAGCAAGCAATTAGATATTGTCGACTTATTATCGGAATCACCCTTTAATATCTCAGGGGGTCAAAAAAAGAAGGTGTCGATGGCTAGTATTTTATGTCGACAGACCGATATTATATTTTTTGATGAGCCTACTATTGGTCAAGACGCCCAGCAAAAACATTACTTGAAGACTTTAATTCACTCCCTCCAACAAAAAGGACATACTATTTTATTGATTTCTCATGATATCGATTTCATTTCGGAAATAGTCGAAAGAGTAATTGTTTTACATAAAGGAAATTTATTAGTCGATACTG
>Ga0209536_100002734_pt1 | contig 28714 bp, 19 predicted proteins | sample DeeMarSeWOR28_12_FD_187461 | JGI IMG/M metagenome (GOLD analysis project Ga0209536, IMG submission 187461) | Marine sediment microbial communities from White Oak River estuary, North Carolina - WOR-2-8_12 (SPAdes) (version 2) | ecosystem: Environmental > Aquatic > Marine > Intertidal zone >... | reverse complement strand
TCCGCACGGGCATGCGTTCGAGGCGGGTCCGCTCGCCGCGCGTCACGATGTCGGGTCCGGCGCTCAGCGTGGCGTGCGGGGCCGGACCGGCCGATCGGTGATGGCCTGGATCGCGGCGTCGTGCACCGCCCGCCTCAACGGCACGTGCTTCTGGTTCTCGCGGGTCGGGTGCACGCGGTTGGTGAGCAGGACGACCCAGATGTCGAGCTCCGGGTCCATCCAGATCGACGTGCCCGTATAGCCCGTGTGCCCGAACGCCTCGTCGGTCACATAGTCGCCCCCGGACGATCGCGCCGAGGGCGTATCCCAGCCCAGCGCGCGCGAAGACGTCTCGTCGACCCGGGTCGTGAACTCGTCCAGGACCGGGGACTCGACGATCCGGCGGGCCTCCGTCCTGCGCACCGGACACGGCTCTCCCGGCTCGCCATCCGGGGTGCACGGAGGGGCGACGCCGTCGTTGAGCATCATGCGGGCGAATACCGAGAGGTCGACCGCCGTGCTGAAGAGCCCTGCATGGCCCGCGACACCGCCCATGGCATCCGCGTTCTCGTCGTGGACGGTTCCCCAGACCATCTCGTTGCGGTAGATGGTGTCGATCTCGGTGGCCGCGATGCGGGGGCGCAGGGTCGGATCGGGGTTGTACCGCGTCTCCAGCATCCCCAGCGGATTCCAGAGCCGCTCCTGCAGGAAGGCGTCGAGGCTCTGACCCGAGACCTCCTCGATCACCCACGCGAGGGTCATGATGCCGATGTCGGAGTAGGCCGTCCGCGTGCCGGGGTCGACCTCGAGGGGCTCGTCGGCGACCGCTTCCCGGTAGGCCTCCATCCCCTCGAGCTCGAAGTACCACGTCCGGAACGGGATCAGGCCCGTACGGTGGGAGAGGAGCTGTCGGACCGTGACCTCGTTCTTTCTCGCATCGCCGCCGGCCCACCACGGCAGGTAATCCACGACGGGCGCGTCGAGGTCGAGCGCTCCCTCGCCCACGAGCATCATCGCGGCCGTCGTCGTGCCCACGACCTTCGAGACCGAGGCCAGATCGAAGATCGACGTCGGTGTCACGGGCCGGCGCGTCCCGTACTGCAGCTCTCCGAAGCCCTTCAGCGAGACCAACCGACCGTGTCGGCCGATCGCCAGGGCGGCTCCGGACGCGGCCGAGTCCGCGATCCCCGCCTCGATGATCGAATCGACCCGCGCGAGCGCCGCCGGCGACATCCCCACCGTGGCCGGGTCCGCGACGGTCTGCCTGCTCCCCCGCGGCTCACCGCCCCGGCGCGCCGCGATCCCGGCCGCGACCACCGGATCCTCGAGCTCGAGGGTCGCCAGGCGGTCGGCCACCTTCGGGCGATCGAGGCCGTCGCCGAGATCGTGAAAGGGCGGCAGGGTGATCGGAAGACGGCCCGAGATCGCCTCCTCGCCGAACAGCGCGGCGACGGCCGCGCGCTGCGAAACGTCCCGGTCGCCCCACGCCAGGACGTACGTGCCGACGTCCGGGAGCGCGGACAGCAGGTACGGGTTGCCGAACGAGATCAGCACGGTGGGGCGGCTCGACGCGGCCTGTGCCACGAGCGCCCGGAGCGGCTCGTCGAGCGCGTCCTCGCCCGAGCCGGCCGACGCGGGTACGTATGCGCTCACGATGACCCGGTCCGCTCCCTCGATCGCCTTCCACGCCTCGGCGTACGCCGCCGAGTCGCTGCGCTCGTCGAGAATGACCTCCGCCAGATCGTAGACCCGGTCGACGAGACCCGCGACGAATGCACGATTCGCCCACAGGCGCGTCGACGGCGCGTACCTCACGTGCACGGTCGGCGCCATGGAAAACGCGTCCATGGGAAGCAGGCCGTCGTGATCCCGCGCCAGTGTGATCGACCGGCTCGCCGCGGTGTCGGCGAAGGCGACGTGCGACCCCGATCCCACGACCTCGTCCACCGCCTCGAGCGACGTGGTCCGGCTCCGGTGCAGTCCCACCCGCGCCTTGATCTCCAGGAGCCTTCGGGCAGAAGTCTCGAGCCTCTGTCGCGTGAGGCGGCCCTCCTCCACCGCGCCGACGATGGCGTCGATGACCGCCGGAACGGCTTTCGGGGAGAGCACCACGTCGGATCCGGCCTCCAGGGCCCGGACGGACGCTTCCCCGATCCCGTACATGTCGGTGATCCCGCGCATCGTCATGGCGTCGGTGAAGAGCAGGCCGTCGAACGAGAGGTCGTCACGCAGGATGTCCGTCATGACTTCCGGAGCGAGCGTCGCCGGCGGAGCGCCCGGCCCGAGGACCTTCGGGAGCTGCACGTGCGCCGTCATGATGGCGTCGACGCCCGCATCGATCGCGGCCGCGAACGGCGCCAGCTCCATCCGATCGAGTCGCGTGCGGTCCGCGTCCACGACGGGAATCCCGAGGTGGGAGTCGGACGACGTGTCCCCGTGCCCGGGGAAGTGCTTGCCCGTGGTCAGCACGCCGCCCTCGTGCGCGCCCCGGACGAAGGCGCTGCCCAGCCGCGCCACCAGGTCGGGGTCACCCCCGAAGGCGCGCGTCGCGATCACCGGGTTGTCGGGATTCGAGTTGACGTCGAGCACCGGCGAGAACAGGAAGTGGACACCCGTGGCGCGCGCCTCGAGGGCCGTGATGCGCCCGTACTCCCAGGCGAACCGCTCGTCGCCGATCGCGCCGAACGCCATCGTGGGCGGAAAATCCGTCCCTCCGCCCTGTGGTAGCATCGACGGGAGCGCGAACGACCCGTTGATCCGCATCCCGGGGCCGCCGTTCTCGAAGTCCGCCGTGACGAGCAGCGGGACCTCGGCCAGCTCCTGCAGCGCATTGAGCTTCGCGACGTACGCGTGCGGCGTTCCGATGGACGGCGATACCCCGCCGATCCGATCGTCCTGGACCCACGCCCGCAACGGCTCGAAATCGGGGCTGGTCGGCGTGACGTATCCACCCGGGATCCACTCGATGATCAGCTGACCTGCGAGCTCGCGCAGCGTGAACGACGCCAGGGTCCGGTCGACCCAGGCGCGCGCATCGGCGTCGAGCTCACGGGCAACGCTCGGCTTCGGCTCCGGGGTGGCAGGCGCAGCCGCGTCGGGGCCAGCCGCGCCACCGCACGCCGCACACCACGCCGCGATGAGGATGGAAACCGAGTGTCGCGACCGGACCGAACCGAGGTTCGAGTCCGTCCTAGTGCTCACCGGCAGTCCGTTCCTTGCTGGGTATCTGCAGTCCGTCCCCGATCTCGAAGAGCGGCGGAATCCGGGTCGGAGCCCGGCCGGCGATCGCCGCGTGTCCGAGCATCGCCCGTGCCGCGGCTTGCTGACTCGCCTGTGATCCGCTCCATGCGAGCATGTACGACTGCACTTCGGGGAAATCCATGATGAGATACGGATTCCCGAACGAGACCACAACGTGCGGAACGCGAATCCGCTCGAGGTGCTCGATGAAGTCGACCAGCTCCTCGGGGAGGGTGAAGGACCCCGAGACGTTGACCGAGGTGACGTAGGTCCCGACCACCACGAGGGCCTGCTCCCCCGCCCGACGCTTCAATGCGTCGTAGATCCGATCGTCCGTGTCCGGATCGATCTCGGCGGTCACCAGCCGCGGATACGTATCCCGCAGCACGCGGTTGAAGTATCGCCCCGCCAGAACATCGGATCGGCGGCGGTACGACACGGACATCACGCGCGCCGTGCGGGTGCCCGCCAGAGGAAGGAGTCCACGCTTGTTCTGCAGCAGCGTGATCGACTCCTGTGCAACCCGCTCGGCGATCTCGAGGTGCTCCGGAATGCCGACCGAGCTCGGAATCCGATCGAGGGACACCATCCGCTCCTCGTTCAGCCCGAGCTCCTCCTTGGTCGAGAGCACCCGAAGAACCGAATGGTCCAGCCTCTCTTCCGAGATCCGACCCTCCTGCACGGCTTCGACGATACCCTCGATGGCGCCCCCGACCGACGCCGGCATGAGAATGACGTCCGCCCCGGCCTCGAGCGCGCGCACGGCGGCTTCGCCCGATCGGTGCTGCCGGGAGATCGCGCTCATGTCCATGGCGTCGGTGAAGACGATGCCCTCGAAGCCGAGCTCCCCGCGCAGGATGTTGGTCAGCACCGACGGCGAAAGCGTCGACGGCTCGCGAAGGCCCCCGTTGAGCGACGGGACCGAGATGTGCGCCGTCATGATGGCACCCATCCCCGCGTCGATCGCTTCGCGGAACGGATAGAGCTCGACCGAGTCCATGCGGGCGCGATCGTGACGAATCACCGGGAGGGCCACGTGCGAGTCGGTCTCGGTGTCACCGTGACCGGGGAAGTGCTTGCCCGTGGCGATACTCCCGTTCTCCTGGACCCCACGGATGAAGGAGACACCCATCCTCGCCACCCGGTTCGGGTCCTCGCCGAACGACCGGACGTTGATGATGGGGTTGTCCGGGTTGTTGTTCACGTCCAGGACGGGCGCGAACGGCACGTGGATCCCGAGCGCCCGGGCCTCGACCGCGGTGATCCGGCCCATCTCGTAGGCCAGCTCCTCCCGGCCCGTCGCACCGACCGCCATGAGGGACGGGAAGTCGGTCGCCCCGCCCAGATCGATCGAGCCGGGCATGTGGATGGCGCCCCGCATGCGGAAGCCCGCGCCGGTCTCCAGGTCGGCGGCCACCAGAAGCGGGATCTCCGCGTGTCCCTGAAGATCGTTCAGCTTGGCCGCGACCTCGAAGGGCGTGCCCACGGACATGATCACGCCCCCGACCTTCTGATCCTCGATCATGCCGAAGATCCGCTCGTGGCTCTCCGATCCTTCCGGTGCGAAGTCCCCGAGCACCCACGGCATGATGAGCTGGCCGGCCTTCTCCTCGAGCGACAGCTCGGCAAGCGTCCGCTCCGCCCAACTGCTCGGCACCTCTTCCGCGGAAGCCGAATCGGACTGCGCTCCCGCCTCGACGGGATCGACGGACGTCAGACTGTCGAGGACATCCTCGAGCGATGGTGCCGGGTCCGCGGTCGCGACCACGGTGGAATCCACCGCCGGCACCGGCTCCGCTGGCTGGCGAGCCTCGTCGGCGACACCCGGTGGCGTGGTCTCCTCCGGCTTCGGCCCTCCCCCGCATCCGGCGATTCCGAGCATGACGACGCACGCGCCCAGGCTCAGGGCGCGAGCGTCGAGCCGTCGTTCGCGTCGGTGCGTCATTCTCGGATGCCACGCAATCGGGGGGGCGTTGCGTTGACGGAGCCCCGGCAGGCTCCGAACCTTCTTCCCTCCAACATACTGCTCACAACGCCACTTCGCCTTGATTTTGTCACGAAACATACGTTTTTGGGCCTTCCTCGTTGCCGGCGCAACCCTCGGGTGTGCCGACGGGCTGCCGAATACCGGCGAGGAGGGGGCGGCAGCGGAGTCGGAGGACACGTCAATTCGGGTGCGCCCGGGCGTGGAAGTCCTGCTCACCGACTCGGTTCACCTCGTCGCGGGTCGACGCGTCGGGCTGGTGACGAATCACACGGGCGTATACCCCGGGCCGGACACCGGTGCACAGGCGGGTGCCTCTCGGGCGTCGGGAAGCACGATCGATGCGCTCGCCGACGCCGAGCAGATCGAGCTCGTCGCGCTGTACGGCCCGGAGCACGGTATCCGCGGGGAGGAAGAGGCCGGGGCCCACGTCGAAAGCGGCGTCGATCCACGAACGGGTGTGCCCATTCATTCCCTTTACGGCGAAACGCTGAGACCGACGCCGGAGATGCTCGAGGGTGTCGACGTCCTCGTTTTCGACATGCAGGACGTCGGAGCGCGGTACTACACCTACGTGTCGACGATGGCGTACGCGATGGAGGCCGCGGGAGCGGTCGGCATGCCGTTCGTCGTGCTGGATCGCCCCAACCCGATCCGCGGCGACGTCGTCCAGGGGGCCGTCCTCGACCCCGCCTACGCGACGTTCGTCGGACTCTATCCCGTGCCGATGCGACACGGGATGACCGTCGGCGAGCTGGCGCGCATGTTCGTGGGGGAGTTCGGGATCGACGTCGAGCTGCACGTCGTGCCGATGGACGGATGGCGGCGTGACATGACGTTCGACGACACCGGGCTCCCCTGGGTCGCCCCGTCCCCGAACATGCCCTCGCTGGAGAGCGCGCTGGCCTACCCCGGCACCTGCCTCTTCGAAGGCACTCCGCTCTCGGTGGGCCGGGGGACGGACCGGGCCTTCCAATGGGTCGGCGCGCCCTGGCTGGACGCCGAAGCCCTCGCGGCGAGCCTGAACGCCTACGGGATCGAAGGCGTGCGCTTCGAGCCCGCGACGTTCACCCCAAGCGCTCCCGGTGACGGGAAGTTCGCCGACGAAGAGGTCTTCGGGGTGCAGCTCGTCCCCGAGACCAGCACGTACGATGCATCGCGGGCTGCCGTCGCCATGCTGATCGAGACGTATGCCGCCTCCGGTGACCGGTGGTCCTGGCGTGAGAGCCACTTCGATCGTCTGGCAGGCACGGATGCGCTCAGGCTGGGCATCGACGGCGACCTCGGCATCGAAGCCCTCACGTCGGACTGGTCCGACCGGCTGGCCGATTTCGAGAGCCTCCGCGCGCCGTACCTCCTGTACGACTGACACGACCGACGATCCCTCCGACCGAAGGCGTCGAGCCCGACGCCCGCGCCATGACCCGTTCCCATGCGACCTCGCCGACGCCCGCCGTTCGGCCTGCCCCCCGGCGGGCCCGACGGCTGCTCCTGCCCCTCGTCGTGACGTCCGTGGCAGGCTGCAGCGGGGCCACGACGTACGGCCCCACGACACCGCCGCCCACCACCCCCGCGGAGCTCGAGTCGCTCCATGCGAGCGCGCGGGTCTCGGGCCTGGACGACCGCCGCTTCGACCACGACACGTATTGGCGCTCCGTCGAGCCCTACCTCGGTCGATCCGTCACGTCGCAGGTCGCCGGCGAGTCGGGCGAGGGACGCACGATTCGGCATCTCACCTTCGGAAGCGGACCCACGACGGTCCTCCTCTGGTCGCAGATGCACGGAAACGAGAGCACAGCCTCCATGGCGCTCGCGGACGTCGTGCGCTTCTTCGACGAGTCCTCGGACCACCCGCTCGCCCGACGGATCGCCGAGGGTTCGACCGTTCACCTCATCCCCATGCTCAATCCCGACGGAGCCGAGCGCTTCCAGCGCCGCAACGCGCAGGGCATTGACGTGAACCGGGACGCGCGACGGCTCCAGACGCCGGAAGGACGGACTCTGAAGGCCGTGCGGGACGAGGTGGCGCCCGACTTCGGCTTCAACCTGCATGATCAGGGGGCGGCCATCCGGGTCGGAGAGTCCAATCGCGGCGTGGCGATCGCGCTGCTCGCACCGGCGTTCAACGAGGCCCGGGACGTTGACGACAAGCGCCGTCGGGCCATGCAGGTCGCGAGCCTCCTCATCGAAGCGATGGACCCGCTCGTCGGCGGTCACATCGCGAAGTACGACGACTCCTTCAACCCCCGTGCGTTCGGCGACCTGATGGGGGCGTGGGGTGCGAGCACGGTTCTCATCGAGTCGGGCGCCTGGCAGGACGACCCGCAGAAGCAGCATCTCCGCAAGACCAACTTCGTGGGGATCCTCTCCGCGCTCGACGCGATCGCGACCGGCCGCTACGAAGAGTACGACCCCGCCGTGTACGAGGCACTGGAGTACAACGGGCGCCGCGTGACCGACCTGCTCATCGCCGGGGGAACGATCGCGGTGCCGGGGCTACCGCTCCTGAGAGCCGACATGCTCGTCAACTTCGAGCGTCCTCTCCTGCGGGAGGAGGCGTTGATCGTCGACATCGGTGACATGGGAGAGTCGGAGGCCCAGGACACGCTCGACGTATCCGGCCTCTATCTCATCCCCACCGAAGAAGCGCTCGACGAGACGGGGGGGCTCGACACCGGCAGTCCCGCACACTTCATCGTGGCCGAGGACGCCGAGGGCACGCGGGTACGTTACCTGTTCGAGGCACGGATGCCGGACGGGCGGTAGCGAGCCGCGCGCCGTCACCCCGGACTTCGGACGCCCTGTTGGCCGAAGAGGAATCGGGTACCGATCTCCGGTCGCCAGAACTCGCCGTCGAACACCCGCCGCAGACGAGTCTCGAAGTACTCGATGTCGGCCATCGTGACGGAGTGGGTCTCGTCGTCGATCGGGACGAAGAAGTCCTCCCAGTGCCCCTGGAGCACCCATCGAGGGCGGAGATTCTCGACGAAGGCCTCCGGGTGCCAGTTCACCTGGTCGAACGTCGCGGGAACGAAGATCGCCACGTCGACCGGCCGTTCGCGGATCCGCGCCTCCGGCGCGAGTCCCAGAGGGGGCGCCGTCACCGCGTCCTGGTAATAGAGCCGGAACGCCACGGATCCGTCGTCGTCGAGGAAGTCGATCAGAAACGCGTACGTTTCCCCGCCCACCCACTCCGCAGCCGTCCGGGGAGGCGCGTCGAGCGGTCGATCCGCGGTGCCTCGATACAACTCCATGCCGTCGAAGTGCGCAGCATGATCCGATCGGAGCGGTAGCACCCGCACCCGATCGCCGTAGCTCATCCACGAACCCGGCGACTCCAGATCCGCCACGTGTTCGTCCACGCGGTCCACACGGTCCATGATCCCGGACCAGTGCCCGAGGATGTTCTGGACCGTACGTCCACCCACGATGCGCGCCGCGGGCGCATGACGCGTGGCGACCCGGGGCACGTCCATCAGGTGATCGTAGTGGGAGTGCCCGACGAGGATCGCCCGCGCGCGGCGAACGTCGTGCCCACCCATCGCCCGATCGATCGTCCCGGTATCCGCCTCGATCGGACCCAGCCCCACGCGTACGAACGCCGGATTGGAGAAGAGGGGCGCGGTCATGACCACGTCGGCGCCGTATCTCATGATCCAGCCGCCCGTCCCCAGATAGGTCAGATCGAGAGGCATCGAACCTCCATCCACCCTTTCGACGGTCCCGGCGACACCCGGTCCTACCTTGCGGACGCAACCTCCGAGGAGCATCGAAGCGGCGAGCGCGGCAAGCGTCGACCGCACGGCCAGGGCACGGAGGCCGAGCACGGCGCGCCTAGTGCGTGTCGAGCAGGCGCTGAAGCTCACTCGGCGTTCGGTCCCGCGTGAGCGCCAGCATCATCAGCACCCGCGCCTTGTGCGGAGGCAGGTCGCCCGCAGTGAGCACGCCTCGCTCGACGGCCTCCACCGACCCCATCACCCGACCCTCCGGGACTCGGGAGGCCAGCACCACCGGGATCCCGGCCGCCGCGAGCTCGGCGACCGCCCTCCGGGTCTCGGGACTCGCCCTCCCACCACCGAACGCCTGCACGACCACGCCGTCGACCCCGGCCGCGGGCAGAGAGCGGAGCATGGCCGCGTCGGTGCCCACGTAGTCGGCCACGATCGGCACGCTCGGAAGCTCGGCCACCGGGGGATCCAGATGCAGCTCGGAAGTGGTCGTGTGCTTCGTCGCCAGCATCCGCCTGAAGACGATCCGGTCGGCATCCACGACCCCCAGCGCACCCCATTCGGCGGCCACGAACGTGTCCACCCGGTTGTTGTCCGTCTTCCGCACGTCCCTAGCCGAGTGCACCTCGTCGTTCAGGACGACGAGCACGCCTCGGCCGCGCGCGTCGGAAGACGCCGCCACACGGACACCGGAAAGCAGATTCGCGGGGCCATCCGCCGACACGGCGCTCGCGTTGCGCATGGAGCCCACCACGACCACCGGCCGTGGGTCCCGCACGGTGAGGTGCAGGAAATACGCCGTCTCCTCCATCGTGTCGGTCCCGTGCGTCACGACGACACCCGCGAGGTCGGGCTCGGCCTCGAAGCGCGCGTCGATCCGGCGGGCGAGCCGCAACCAGTGATCGGGGGTCATCCCCGACGAGCCGATCCGGCTGAACTCCTCCACATCGAGACGAGCCACGTCGGCGAGCTCGGGTACGGCCTCGACGAGCTGACCACCCGTGAGCTGCCCCCCTTCGGCCCGACCCGCGATCGTGCCCCCGGTCGCGATGACGGCGACCCTCGGCAGGGTCTGCGCGGACACGGCGACGGGTAACGCGGCGACCATGGTCGCCGCCGTGACCGCGGCAGCGAACGGCGTCCGAGCCGCGGCCCTTCGAGGCAGCCGTCGCGCGTCGACCAGACTCAAGTCGCGCCTGCGCGCGCCGCCCGCTTGGCCGCTTCCACGCGCGCGAGGAAGAGGTCGGAGAGACGACGAGTCACGTCCCCGACCCGACCGTCACCGACGCGCCGGCCATCGATCTCGACCACCGGCCGGACCTCGCCGGTCGTCCCCGTGAAGAAGGCCTCCGAGGCGGACGCGAGCTCCTCGATCTGGATCGGCCGCTCCTCCACCGGCATGCCGGCGGCACGAGCCTCTTCGAGGACGATACCGCGGGTGATGCCGGGCAGGATGTGATTCGTGGTCGGGTGCGTCACGGCCGTGTCCCCGAACACGGCCCAGAAGTTCTGGTGCGCACCCTCGATGGCGACGCCGTCGCGAACCAGGATCGCGTCGTCGGCCCCCTTCTCCTTCGCGTCCTGGAACCCGATCGCGTTCGGCAGGAGACAGATCGTCTTGATGTCGACGCGGCTCCAGCGCCGGTCCGGCACGGTGGCGGCGCTGAAGCCCCGATTCCAGCGCTCGTCGTCCGGACGGTTCCAGCCCTTGGCGAAAGCGTACACCGTCGGCTGCACGTCCCCCTCGGGGAAGTAGTGCGTTCGAGGAGCAGCGCCGCGCGTGATCTGCATGTAGACCATCGACCGCTCCGCGTCCTCCAACCCGTTCTTCGCGATCAGCTGCCGGTGCATCTCGTCCAGGACCGACGTGTCGAAATCGATCCGCATCCACCGGAGCCCCCCCTGCAGCCGCTGCATGTGCTCATCGAAGCCGAAGGGCACTCCCTCGTAGAACGGCGTGACCTCGTACAGGCCGTCTCCGAGCAGGAATCCGCGGTCGTCAGGAGAGATCCTCGCCTCCTCCTTGGGGACGTACGAACCGTTCAGGTACACGATGCTCATGGATGATCCGAATCCGTGGGTGAAGGGGCTGCGCGTCGTCGGGGAACGACGAAAGATGCGGGCCCGAACGGAAAAGGGGGAGGTCCACCGGACCTCCCCCGACCGCGCTATCGAGGCGACGCAGGCGTCGTCCCGTCAGCTTTCGGCCTGCTTCTCCTCGAGCTTGTCGAACTCCGAGATGAGCTGCGCCTCGGGGATCTGCTCGGCCTCGTCGTCGGAGACCTCCTCGACCTCCGCCTCCTGAACGGCCGGCTCCGCCGCGGCTTCCTCTGCCGCCCCGGACTCGAGCTGCCTGGGCGCCTCGGACTCGGACGGAGGCGCGATGAGGCCCATCTCCGCCTTGAGGGCGAGAAGCTGGTCCTCGACGTCCGCACCGCCCGGGCCCGCTTCGAGCCGGAGGAACTCGGACTCGAGGGTGTCCCCGCCGAGCTCCGCGTTGACCTCGGCGTGCGCGATGCTCTGACGCTCCTCCTCCTCGATCTTGTCCGCCATCCGGTTGAAGGCCTCGAAGGCCGACGTGTCGGAGAGTCCGGACATGGTCTCGTGGATCCGCCGCTGGGCCTGGGCGCGCTTCTGCTTCGCGATCAGGAGATTCCGCTTCCGCTTGGCCTCCTCGATCTTGTCGTTCAGCTGTCGCAGCGACCCCTTCAGCTTCTCCGTCTCGGCAGCCTGAGCCTCCCACGTCTGCTGCAGAACGATGGCGCGCTCCGCGTGCTCCTGCTGCCGGATGAGCGCCTGCTTCGCCAGGTCGTCCCGGCCTTCCTTGACCGCCAGCATCGCGCGGTGCTGCCAGTCGCGCTGCTGCTTGACCTCGCCGTCGAGCTGCGACTTGAGCTTCCTCTCGTCCGCGATCGCAGCGGCGACCTCCCGCTTGGCCTTCGCGAGCTGGTCACGCATGTCGAGGATGATCTGATTCAGCATCTTCTCCGGGTTTTCGGCCTTGGAGATCAGATCATTGATGTTCGACTTGATGACCGTCGAAAGCTTCGTGAAGATGCCCATGTTCAGCCCTCCGCCTCCACGACCCCGGCTCCAGCCAGATCGCGGATCTGTTCCATGTGAGTGGCGGCCGCGAGTGTGATCGACTCCATGGATGCCTGCAGCTCGTGGAAATCGAGCGTCTCGAGCTCCAGGGTGTCGCTCAGAATCAGATCGCCGTCCTCGATTCCGTACGCTCCATGTACGACCTCGGTCGCGTTCAGTTCAAGAAGCGTGCGATAGAGGTCCAGGGAGAGCTCGTTCTCCTCGGGCATGTCCATGACCTTCATCCGGATCAGCAGGAGGTTGTCCGCGTGGTGCACGACGACGGGGGGGCCGTCCTCGACTCGCGTCAGATACATCCCGTCGTCGACCTCTTCGAAATTCAGGTCCATGCGAATCAGGAAGCTCTCGAGATCTTCTCGGCTTACCATGACGGTCTCCGTATGTGTGAGGCTGCGTCGCAGCGTAATGCCCGTGTCTTCCAGATCCACTACGGCCCCGCGAGAAAGCCGGTTTCCCACGGACTTCTAAGGTAAAGCCTCGACTACGTTCCGCTACGACGTCAGCAGGGGTGCGAGGTGCGCCCCCGTATGAGACGCTTCGTGCGCCGCAACGGTTTCCGGGGTGCCCTCCACCACGATACGTCCGCCGCCCGCTCCTCCTTCAGGTCCGAGGTCGATGACCCAGTCCGCGGTCTTGACCACCTGGAGGTTGTGCTCGATCACGACGACCGTGTTGCCCCGGTCCACCAGCCGGTGGAGGACGTCCAGCAGCACCCGCACGTCCTCGAAGTGCAGGCCGGTGGTCGGTTCGTCGAGGATGTACAGCGTGTTGCCCGTCGCCCGCTTGGAAAGCTCGGTCGCCAGCTTGACCCGCTGGGCTTCCCCGCCCGAGAGCGTCGTCGCCGACTGCCCTAGGTGGATGTATCCGAGCCCCACGTCGTGAAGCGTCTGCAGCTTCTGCTTGATGCGGGGGACGGCGTCGAAGAACTCCAGGGCGTCCTCGACCGTCAGATCGAGGACATCCGCGATGTTCTTCCCCTTGTAGTAGACGTCGAGCGTCTCGCGGTTGTATCGCCGGCCGCGGCACACGTCGCACGGGACATAGACGTCGGGCAGGAAGTGCATCTCGATCTTCACCAGACCGTCCCCGGTGCACGCCTCGCAGCGGCCTCCCTTCACGTTGAAGGAGAAGCGTCCCGGTCCGTATCCCCGCATCTGCGACTCGGGGAGGTTGGCGAAGAGATCCCGGATCGGCGTGAAGAGCCCCGTGTACGTCGCCGGATTCGATCGCGGCGTGCGTCCGATCGGGGATTGATCCACGTCGATGACCTTGTCGATCAGGTCGAGCCCGTCGATCCCGTCGTGCGGGGCAGCCACCAGCTTGCTGCGATAGAATTGGCGCGCGAGCGCGTGGTAGAGCGTGCCGTTGACGAGCGTGGACTTGCCGGAGCCGCTGACGCCCGTGACGCACAGGAAGGTGCCCAGCGGGAATCGCGCATCGATGGTCTGGAGGTTGTGCCCGCGCGCTCCTCTCACGACAACGGCCCGCTCCGGGTCGACCGGGCGGCGCTGCCCGGGCAGCTCGATCTGCCGATCGCCGCGCAGGTACGCCCCGGTGAGGGATCGGCCCGAGGCCATCACGTCTCCCACCGTCCCACTCGCGACGACTTCGCCGCCGTGTCGCCCCGCCCCGGGACCGAGATCCACGATGTAATCCGCGATGCGGATCGTGTCCTCGTCGTGCTCCACGACCACGACGGTGTTGCCGAGGTCCCGCAGGCGCTCCAGCGTGCTCAGGAGCCGCGCATTGTCCCTCTGATGAAGCCCGATGGACGGCTCGTCGAGGATGTAGAGCACCCCGACCAGCCGCGAGCCGATCTGCGTCGCCAGACGGATCCGCTGGGCCTCGCCCCCCGACAGGGTGCCGGCCGAGCGACCGAGGGTCAGGTAGTCGAGTCCGACGTCCCGCAGGAAGCGAAGCCGCTCACCCACTTCCTTCAGGATGGGACCGGCGATCTCGCCGGGCAGCGGCGGGTGCGCAGAGGCGTCGCCTGCTGCCGCCCGGTCCGATCGCCCGTTCGCCCCGGCGGGGGCGTCGACGGCCAGCGAAGCGAAGAACTCTGTCGCCTCGGCGATCGACAGGTCGACGATGTCTCCGAGCGACCGCCCCCCGATGGTGACCGCCCGCGAGGCGTTCCTCAGGCGAGATCCGCCGCACGCCGTGCAGGGAAGCGTCGACATGTACTCGTCGAGCTGGTTGCGGACGCTCTCGGACTGCGTCTCGCGATATCGTCGCTCGACATTCGCGAGGACGCCTTCCCAGCGGTCTTCGTAGTAGCCGTCGAACTTGCCCGAGCCCGATTTGTACGGGAAGCGGATCTTCATCCCGCCCGAGCCGTGGATGATGGCGTGACGGACCTCCTCGTCGAGCTCACCCCAGGGCGTGTTCGGATCGAACTCGTACGCCTCCGAGAGCCCGGCGATCACCGACCGTCGGAGGTGCCCCGACGGGTCGCCCCACGGCAGAATCACCCCTTCCAGGATCGTGATGCTCGGGTCGGCCGTCAGGAGGCTCGGATCGACCTCCTTTCGCGTCCCGAGCCCGTCACACTCCTCACATGCGCCGTACGGCGAGTTGAAGGAGAACTGACGAGGCTCCAGCTCGGGCAGGCTCGTGCCGCAGTTGCTGCACGCGTAGTGCTCGCTGAACACGTGCGGCATGGGATCGCCCTTGCCTCGACGATGCTCGAGAACCTCGATGACGCCGTCTCCCGCGCGGAGCGCCGTCTCGACCGAGTCGGCGATCCGGTCCCGATCGCGCTCCCGAACGACCAGCCGATCGACCACCACCGCGATGTCGTGGTTCTCGTAGCGGTTGAGGCTGGGGGGCTCCGAGAGGTCGTACGTCTCGCCGTCCACCCGGGCCCGCACGAAGCCCTCCTTTCGCGCCTTCTCGAAGAGATCGCGGAACTCCCCCTTACGGCCACGGACGAGGGGCGCCAGGATCTCGACCCGGGTGTCCTCGCCGATCCCGAGCAGACGATCCACGATCTGCGTCGCCGACTGCCGGATCACGGGCTCGCCGCAATTCGGACAGTGCGGAGTGCCGACCCGCGCCCACAGGAGCCTCAGGTAGTCGTAGATCTCCGTGACCGTCCCCACCGTGGACCGGGGGTTTCGGCTGACCGTCTTCTGCTCGATCGAGATTGCGGGTGACAGCCCTTCGATCGAATCGACGTCCGGCTTCTCCATGAGGCCGAGAAACTGCCTCGCATAGGCCGAAAGCGACTCCACGTACCGACGCTGGCCCTCGGCATAGATAGTGTCGAATGCGAGCGACGACTTGCCCGATCCGGAGAGCCCCGTGATGACCACCAGCCGCTCGCGCGGCAGCGCCACGTCGAGGTTCTTGAGGTTGTGCTCCCGCGCCCCGCGGATGACGAGCCGCTCCTCGGAGCGTCCGTTGCCCGATGGCGCGACCGCGTCGGTCCCGCTGCTTGTGGAGGGAGATTTCGGCATAGCCCGGAATACTAATCAGGTCGACGCGTCGCGCTCAATCAGGGACCGCCCGCGCACGGGACGTGGAGGGAGGGACCTGGCCCGAGCCCGGCCCCTCCCGGCGTCGCGTCCACCGCCTGCGCGACGGTCGGTCAGAGCTGCACGCGATCGAGCGCCGCGATACGGTCTTCCGTCGGCGGATGCGTGCTGAAGAGCTTCGCGAAGGGGACGCCCCGACCGCTGGAGAACGGGTTGATGATCGCCATGTGCGCTCCCGCGGGATTCACCTGCATCGGGATGCGCTGCGCAGCCGACTCGATCCGGCGGAGCGCGCTCTGAAGACCCGTGCGGCTCTCGGCGATACGGGCGGCCGTTGCATCCGCCTGAAACTCGTTCTGCCGGCTGATGGCCATCTGAACGATGGCCGCGCCGATCGGAGCGACGATCGCCATGAGAAGCAGGACCAGCGGGTTGCCGCCGTCGTCGTCGCGCCCGGTGCCGAGGATCACGCCCCACTTGGCGATGCTCGCCAGAAGCCCGATCGCTCCCGCCATTCCGGCCGCGAGCGTGCCGACGAGCATGTGCCGGTGCTTGATGTGGGCCAGCTCGTGCGCGATGACGCCCTCGAGCTCGCGGGCGTCGAGCATGTTCATGAGCCCCAGCGTGACACACACCACGGCGTGCTCCGGGTTACGCCCCGTCGCGAACGCGTTGGGCTGCTGCTGGGGCGCGATGGCGACGGTGGGCATGGGAAGCTCGGCGTTCTGCCGCAGTCGATCGACCATCCGGTAGAGCTCGGGCGCATCGTCGGGACCGATCACCTGCGCCCGGTACATGCGGAGCACGGCCCGGTCGCTGAACCAGTACGTCCCGAAGTTCATGACCATCGCCAGGCCGAAGAACAGCATGGCTCCGGAGGAGCCCCCCATATACTGCCCGAACGCGACGAAGATCAGCGTCAGCGCCGTCATCAGGCCAAAGACTTTCGCGATTTGCATCGAATCTCACCCTACTGATTCTGAGGATCGGGTCTGGCGCCGTAGCCCCATTCACGGAACAGGAGGACGCCGAGCACCCGCTGGTTTTCCAGAAGCACCGACGACGATCCGAGAAGCTGCGTGCTGCTTCTCAGGAAGCGGTCTTCGAAGAAGAACTCCGAATTGTAGTCGTCGGTGAGCGCCCATTCTACACGGACACCGGCGACGGTGTTCTGATTCTGCGGACCGGTGTCGAACGGACGCAGCACCATGATGAGGAAGAGGTCGTCGCCGACATAGCGGCCGAGCTCCACCTGGGTGTCCGATCCGACCAGACTCGTTTCCCCGAGAGCCTGGGCCGCCCCGCCCTGTTGAACCGACACGTAGTCGAGGCTGAACGCACCGAGCTCCTGGGCGATCGCGCTTCCGAACTGATTCCAGAACGTCCCTCCGATGAAGGTGACCGCCCCCTGGGCCGCCGTGCTGAATCCGCCCGGCCCTCCGACCTGCGACGCGCTTCCGCGGCCGAGAGCCCCGCTCGGCTGACCGAAGACCAGATAGGAGATCAGGTCCTCCTCGGCGAGACCGGTTTCCTCGGTCGTGAGCGTGACCTCGGGCCGGAACAGGGTTCCTCCGACGTTCGCCTGCACGCGGAACGGCGAGTCGTTGGGCCTTCGGATTCGCGTCGACCCCTGGATATCCAGGTCGGGGTTCAGACCCGGTCGGCCGATGAAGTTGACCGTACCGCCGTCGAGCTCGAACGAGCGGCCCAGCACGCGGTGGGACCCTCGCAGGGCCTGAAGCTCGCCGATCAGGACGAAGTCGTCCGCGGAGCGATCGTAGAGCACGAGCAGCTCCCCGGTCAGCTCGACATTGGTGTCGATCGAGCGCAACCAGCTCCCGCGCGGGACGGCCAGGTCCACGTCCACGCGGAGGTTGTCGAAGAAGGGATTGCTCAGGCCCGCGAAGATCGGCTGCGCGACGAGCGCGGTCGTGTCGACCGTGATCCCCTGCTCGAAGAGAAGGGGATCACGCAGGTCCACGACTCCGGCGGCACGCTGGAGCTCGTCGACGTAGATCGTCCCGGCATCGACGCGCAACGCCCCCTGTACCGCGGGGCGGCGGTACCGGCCGCCGAGGTGGAAGCTCCCGGTGATGGCACCCTCCATGTCGGGACGCGACACCGCCTGGAACTGATCGAAATCGAAGGTGAGATCCAGAGCCGGATCGTCGAACGGCTCGAGCAGGAGCGTGCCGCTGATCTCCGAGCGGCCCGGGCCGGTCGCGACCAGGCTCACGTCCACGGTCCGATCGGACTGAAGCCGCAGCTCGCCGTTGACTCCGCGATGCCGCACGCCGATGGCCTCGATCGACCACGCCGCGTCGGACAGGACGATCGTCCCGTCCGGCGCCGGTGCCCGCGGCGTCCCCCCGAGAAGGACCTCGGCCGAGACCACCCCCACGACGCTCTCCAGCGCGGTCACGTAGCTCAGCGCAATGGCCGCATCGAGGGAATCCGCATCGATCCGGACTTCCATCGGAGCGTCGATGACCCGCTGTTCGACCTCCTGCAGCGAGAGGTCGAGCGGCACCCGACCCGACGCATGAATCGCCGAACGCAGTCCGTCCCAGCCTTCGATGTCGAAGGTGGCCGAGCGCGCCTCGTACCCCACCGTGCCCGAAAGACGCGTCAGCTCGAGCGTCTCGAAGCTCGGGCCGAGGATCTCGAAGCGCGCGTCGATCCGCGGGGCCTCGGCGGAGCCCGTGATGTCGAGCGCGAGGTCGACATGGCCTCCCACGGCCGGGTCGCGCCGCTGCATCAGGTGCATGAGGCGTTCGACGTGCAGGCCCTCGACCGTCACGTGGAAGTCGCTGTCGCCGCCCCGAGCCACCGTTCCGCCGACGATCATCCTCATGGGATCCTGCCCCTCACGGCTGATCTCGACGCTGTCCACGACGACCTCCGTCGCATCCCACCGGACCCGGGTCGGCCTCGCGAGTCGCCACCGGTCCTCCTCGACCTGCACGGATCCCTCTGCCAGAGCGACCTCACCGCCGATCGAGTCGAAAGCGAACGAGCCCACGGCTCGGTACTGCTCTCCCGGGCGCCGGACGATCTCGACCCGACCCTCACCGTCCAGCTCGAGCATGTCGGCCTCGAAGCCTCCGCGCTCGAACGTACGTCCTTCCCATACGATGCCGCGGGCGCTGGCCCCGATCTGCCATGCTCCCGCGCGTGACGGCAGCCCCGCTGCCGTGAGCCCGACCCTCAGGGTATCGACCTCGTTGTGCCGATACTGCCCGCCGAACACGTCGACGATGAGCCCCAGCTCGAAGTCCCCCAGGTGTCCGTTCAGGCTGGCGGCGCCCTCGACCCGTCCCGCCACCCGCACGTCCCGCTCGGCCGGCAGTGTGTCGGGGTCGACGCCCTGGATCCGGAGCAGGTCGCGCTCGAGCTCGGTCAGACCTTCACGGACCAGCACGGTGTCGCCCACGCCCATGAGGAGGGGTCGCAGGCCCACGAGCGACTCGCCACTGAAGTCGATCGTCGCGCTCCCGGTCCGATCCGGCGTGAGGCCCAGCCGCCCTCGTCCGGACAGGTCGATCCCGGCCACGTTGGCACGCAGCGAATCCGCCACGAGCACTCCGCGGACCACACGCATACGCGTCGCCAGACTGTCGACCCGGACCGGGCCGACCCGTGATCCGCTCGCCGATACCGTCGCCGCGAGCGTCATCGAATCCGGGCGCATTCCGGTGCCGAGCAGGTCGATCGACCCACTCCAGATCGTGCGATCGGGGGCCCGACCGATGAGCGCGTCCACGGGAAAGGACTGCGCCTGCGCATCGATCCGGTACCCGTTCGCCGGGTCCGTGGCGTCCAGCGAGGCATCGAAGGTCAGCTCGCCGTTTCCCGAGCTCAGATCGGCGCGCACGGAGAGGTCGTCCACCGGGCCCTCGACCCGGGCACGTCCGGACACGGATCCGCGGAGCTCGAGGTCCGGGGCCAGCTCGGCGAGCACGCCGACGGAGAGTGGCTCCAGGTCCACGTCGAGATCGGTCCGCCAGCGGGTTCGCGTGGAGTCCAGCCCCAGGGCTCCGAGCATCGCGATCCGGGACTCGTCGCCCCGCGGTGAGATGTGCGTGAACCGTGCGTCGACGCCCATGCCCTCGAGCAGCGGGCCGTCCAGCTCCAGCGTGCCGGATCCCCGGCCGGTCCAGGGCAGCCCGGGGAGAAAGGCCTCGAGGATCTCGTAGTTCACCGCGGTCAGCGTCGCCGTGAACGCCCGGGCCCCGGGGTCCTCGTCGCGACGGATCCCTCCCGAGAACTCGGCCCTGGTCGGGATGACCCCCAGGCCCGTCGGAACGAAGGTGATCTGCCCCGAAGTCTCTACGTTGTCGAGCGTCCCTTCGAACGTGGCCTCACCACTGAGCCATCCGTCCAGCGGCAGCTCACGCTCGAGCCATGGTTCCAGCCGGTCCAGTGCGACCGGGTTGGCACGCACCCGAACGCCGCGCATCGTCATCTCGTCCGTGAAGCGCACCTGGCCGTCGAACACTGCGCGACTCGCTTCCAGGTCGACCTCCATCCCCCTCATGTCCAGGCCGACCCCGCCCTCGGCGCTGATGGCGGCCCTTCCCCGGAAGCGGCCGTCGGGGATGCGGCCGTCCACCCACTGGACGTCTTCGAGGTCACCCCACCCATCGGTACGCAGCTCCGACCGGAACGACCAGTCGGCACCGGGGCGGCGCGGACCCACGGTGACCTCACCGCGCAGCAGGGTGTTGGGAAGCCTGAAGGCGCCATTCCTGACCCGAATCCCCAGGCCGCTGTACGTGACGTCGCCGAAGGCCTCGCGAAGCACGAGGGGCTCGTCGAGCACGTCGATCTCGGCCGAGAAGGACGCGAGGCGCCCTTCGAACTCGACCGCGTTGCCGGGGGCGAGGGCTCCGTCCTCGACGTCGAGATCGAGGTTGCGGAACGCGAGGCGGCGAAGAGGCTCGCCCTCGGGCCCCTCGATCACCCGTGGATCCGAGGGATCGTCCGCAGGGTTCAGGATCGTGACCGTACCATCGCGAATGCCCACGCGTCCGAGGGAGAACGGCCGGCTCGCCCGGCGCTGCGCGCTGTCGGGGCGCGGCGGCCCCGGAGCCACCAGCCGCGTGAGGTTCATCGGCTGATCGGCGGTGTACTTGGAGATCTCCAGATCGAGACCCCAGATGATCGTCGACCGAAGCGGTGGTCCGCCGATGATCGCCCGGGGCACGGAGTAGCGGACCGTCACCGAATCCGCCGTGAGGAACGGTCGACCGTCGGAGGTCACGAGACGCACGTCGAGAAGCGTCGCGCCGCTCACCAGCGTGCCGCTGCGAACACCGCCGACGGAGAGGTCCCCCGACAGAGATCGGTTCACCTGCCCCAGTGCGACGTCGACTGCGAAGGCCTGCCCCCGGCCGGTCTGAACGATCAGCACGAGCGCGATGATGGACAGCACCACCACGGCCGCGATCGTTCGCCGGAACCGTCGAACCCACCGGCGTACCCGCGCCCCGACGCGCAGTACTCGCCGATGGAAGTCCGACCGCCGAATGACCCGGTAATGTGGGTGATCCGACGGACCTTCCTCTCGCACTGGCGGGGGGGACGAAGGACGATCGGACATCAGAAGGCCTGCCCGATCGAGATGTGGAACTGCAGCCCCTGATCGTCTCTCCCGAAGAAGAACGGGTCGTTCAGGGAGACCAGGTCTCCCGTGCTGACCCACTCGATACGGCCGTCGTCGACGACGAGGCGATCGTCGGGGTCGTCGACTGCCGGGTCGAAGGGACGAATCTGCTCCGTGACCACCGAGAGGTTCTCGCCACCACGGAAGCGATAGGCGACGTCGACCCGGATGGGCCCCACCGGACTCGGGACCCGGATCCCGATGCCCGGAGTGAACTCCATGCTGGAGAGAACGATGGACTGGTCCTGGCTCCACGCCTGTCCCGCATCGACGAACACGACACCCTCGAGGACCGAGGCGATCGGAAACCGCAGCTCGGCATTCGCCTCGATGAGGCGCGTGCCGCCCGTGGGCTGGGGATCGAGCGCCTGCTCGGACGCGGGAACGCAGACCAGGCTGGCCAGATCCTCTTCCGAGCACGCCCCTCCGCTCTCGGAGAGGAGAATCTCGGGCTCCGAGAACAGAACGCGCGGTCCCAGACGGCTCTGCGCGAAGCCGCGTACCGAGTTCGCGCCGCCCGAGTAGAATCGCTTCTGCGGGTGAACGACCTCCGGGGCACCGTCGGTGTCGCTTCGCACGACACCGGCGAAGCCTCGCGCACCGACCCACCCCCCGCGAAGCCTCATCGCGAAGACCGAGCGACCGATGGGCTCGTAACGGGACCCCTCGGCCACGACCCGGTCGTAGCGGAAGTCGGACCCGGTGTGAGAGGCCGCGTGCTCAACGTCGACGAGGACCCGGTAGCCGCGTCGCGGGTTGAGCAGGTCGTCGGAGCGGTCCCGGGTGATGTTGACGCCGACGGGCGACAGCCAGTTCGCGCCCTCGAGCTCGGCGACGTCCTCCGGGCTGCAGACCAGGAAACCCGTGCAGAACAGGACGTTGTCCGCGTCGAGCTGCGAGAGCTCGGGACGATAGAAGAAGGTGAGGAGCGTCTGCGGCGCGACCGTTCGGGACAGCCCGAGCTGCAGACCCCCGGCCCGACGGACGAAGACGTCCGGGAGGGACTGCCGCTCGTAGAACACCGACACGCTGAGGGCGTTGCGCGTCGAGAAGATCCACGGCTGCACGAAGTCGACCGACGCGATCCCGGTCAGCTCGGCGAACTCGCCTTCACCGCTCTGCCGGCACAGGGCGTCGCGGAAGTTGGGCGCGAGGATGTTGCCGAGGCGGCCCCGAAGCGACAGCAGGCGACCGCCTCCGAGGAAGTTCCTGGCGGTCCAGCGAGCCTCGGCGGTCAGGCACTCCGCGTTGCTCCATCCGCCTCCGGCCCGCACGCGATACGGGTCGCCCTCCTGCACCGCGATCGCGACATCCACCTCCGGGTCCTGGGAGAACCCGGCCGTATCGGGGAGGACGGTCGCACTCCGAACGATATCCAGCCCGTACAGGCGGGAGCGGGCCTCTTCGATCTCGCTCCGGCTGTAGCGCCGGCCGGTCGTGAGCTGTGCCGTTCGCAGGACCGTGCCCACGCCGAGGTTGCTGGTGCCGCTGACCGTTATGTCGCCATAGACGGTCGGTGGGCCGGGGAAGATGTCGAAGGTGACGATCGCGCGCAGCGGATCGTCCGCCGGGCGCAGCGCGTTTCGCAGTACCTCGGCGTACGCGAAGCCCTGGTCGGCAAGCCGCCGCGTGATCGTGTCGCGCGCGGCATCGAGGGTGATCGTGCTCAGGCGATCCCCTTCCCGGATCGGCAGGTCGTCGAGCAGCCGGGGCAGATCGAGATCCTCGACACCGCGAAAGGCGATCGAATCGGCCAGCACCGGCGGGCCTTCTTCGATCCGGAACGTGACATCGGCCCTCTCGACCGTCCGTTCCACGATCGCGGTGTCCACCTGCACGTTCCGAAACCCTCGCTGACGGTACCACAGCACGAGGCGGGCGCGGTCTCTCGGGAGGTCACGTTCCCGAAGCTGAGAGCGACTCAGGGCGAACCCCACGCCCAGAGGACAGAGCGGCAGGGGAAAGTAGAAGACCCACGACCGGCACTCGGTCTCCCTCGTCGCGATCGCGCGGGCCAGGGAGTCGTCCGGGAACGTCTCGTTGCCCACGAACGAGACGGACTTCACCTCGGGCGCCTGGAGCTGCCCGGAGGCCGGCTCCGGAAGGCCCAGCACCGAGCACAGGCACAGCACCACGGCGAACGGGCCGAGCGTACCGCCTCGACCCGATCCCTGTACGCCCGACACCACGCCCCCCGACTCAGCGGCCCGGGTCATGTCCGTTCTCGGCACCGGGCGGAAGGGTGCCGTGCGCGCGGGTCCCGGGCAGCTTCGGCCGCTCCGACTCCGTCAGGGGCTCGCGCGAGAGGAAGAGCCGCGTCAGGTAGAACGTGACCGTCGCCACTCCGAGCCCGACGGCCACGGAGGCCGCAGCCGAAGCGATCGTGTCCTCGCGCGTGAGTCGCCGACGGCGGTACCGGGTCATCGGTGCCCCCCGCGCATGGGCGCCTCCGCGGCTTCGTCGACCCGGGCCACGCGGCCGCTTCGGCCGAGGGGGAACTCGACCATGTCGAGCTCTTCGAAGGCGTCGGCGTCCGGAGCCCTCCGATACGGAGTCACCCGGACACGCCCCCCGACGAGCCGGTGGACGCACAGGCTGTTCCAGCCCGTCTCGACTCCCCGCCCCCTGCGGGACGTCGCGGTCCCCGTGGCGAGGAAGGGGACTCCCGCGAGGCTGCCGAAGTGCAGCTGATGCACGTGTCCGCCGAGAACGACGTCGACCCCCATCTCGCCGAAGGCCCGAGCCCATCGCTCCGCATGCGGAAGCGGGTGAGAGCCCTCACCGGTCGGGACCGGCACGAAGTGGTGATGCACCACCAGGATCCGACGATCTCCCGTTGGGGCGTCGGCGAAGGCCCGACGGGCGAACGCCACCTGGTCCGGATCGATCCGCCCGTTGATGATCGCGCGCCGAGGGGCCGCCGAATTGAGCGCCACCACCGCGGCACCCTCCAGCCGCAGGACCGTGTCGAGGTCCGGCCCCGCAAAGGCGCGCCAGTTTCGGAACGGGATCAGGATCCGCTCCCAGAAGCGGTACAGCGGCACATCGTGGTTTCCGGGGGTCACGACCACGGGGACGCCCGAGAACCGATTCAGCACCTCACGCGCCAGCCCGAATTCACGGACCTTGGCACGCTGGGTGAGGTCGCCGGACGCCACGACCAGATCGGGCTGCACGGTGTCGAAGACCCCCACCATCGCCTCGGCCGCCCGCGGCAAGTAGGGAGCTCCGCACTGGAGGTCCGACACGTGCAAGACCGTGAGCGTCCGATCCATCTACGCTGCCTCGGTCGACGTCGCGGCGCCCCTCGTCTTCGCGACCCCGTACAGGCCGACGGCCACGATACCCAGGCTGATCATCTGGGCGAGCGTCAACACGCCGAAGAAGCGATCGTCCTTGGCTCGGAGGAACTCGACCGCGAACCGCTCGAGCCCGGCCAGCACGAGCCAGAGCATGAAGAGCCATCCCTTGCGGTGTCCATGATCCCGGATGCGCCAGAGCGCGAAGAAGATCAGTGTGCTCAGGCCGACCTCGTAGAGCTGGGTCGGATGCACGGGAACGACTTCCCCGTACTTCTCGATGAGCGCCGGGTCGACGCTGACACCGAACATCTGCTCGATATTCTGCACCGTCGTGGCCGGCGTACCACGGGGAAAGCGCACGCCCAGAGGCGAATCGGTCGGAAGTCCCCAGTCGTCCCCGACCATGAAGCAACCGACGCGCCCGACCGCGTACGAGAGTGCCAGGGCCGGCGCGATGAGATCGGCCGTCGCGGGGACGGACATCTTCTGGCGGCGGATCTCCCAGATCACCAGGGCGGTCGCAAGCAGGAAGCCACCGTACCAGACGAGGCCTCCGCGCGACAGGATCATGCCCACGGGGTCTTCCACCAGGCGCGGCCAGTTGAGCAGCAGGTAGTACCCCTTGGCGCCCCCGATTCCGCCGATGACGGCCATGAACACGAAGTCCCACGCCTTGTCCGGGTCGTCGCCGACGCGCCGGAGCTCGGCCCGGAAGATGTAGCCCGCGGTCAGGAAGGCCAGGAGCATGAACACGCCGAACGACGTGACGGGCTGTCCCCCGAGGAAGGGGAACCAGTCGGGCAGCTCGAAGAATACGGGGTACATGGCCCTCTAAGCTCGCGTCACGGAGGCGGCTTCGAAACGGCTGAGGCCGGGGAAAGGCAGCGACGCGGAGGCAGACACTTCCAGGCTGCCCGCGTGTCCCTGGTCGAGGTGGAACCGGGCGGCACGCGCGACCATGGCGCCGTTGTCGAGTGAGAGGCGCGGCGACGCGTGGAACACCCTGCCTTCCGGAGCGGTCCTCCTCAGGCGCCGCTCCATCTCGGAGCGAAGCAGCGCATTCGCGCTCACACCCCCGCCGAGCACGACGCGCGAGCAACCCGTCTCCCGCACGGCGCGCAGCGTCTTCGAGACCAGAACGTCGACCACGGCCTCCTGAAACGAGGCAGCGACATGCGGCACCTCGTCGCCGATGTCCGGCCCGGGGCGCGCGCCCTCGATGGAACGGACCAGCTCCACCACCGCCGTCTTGAGCCCGCTGAAGGAGAAGTCGTAGTAGTCGCTGCCCGTCGGAGCCTGATTCCGGCGGAGCATCGGTCTGGGGAGGCGGTATCGCCCGGGCTCCCCCTCCCCGGCGATGCGCTGGATCGCGGGTCCGCCGGGATACCCCAGCCCGAGGAGCTTCGCGACCTTGTCGAACGCCTCACCAGCGGCGTCGTCACGCGTCTGCCCGAGAAGCTCGTACTCCCCCCAGGTCCGCGCATGCAGAAGGAGTGTGTGCCCGCCCGAAACGAGGAGCGCCACGAAGGGCGGCTCGGCCTCGGGATCCTCGAGCGAGGCCGCGAACAGGTGCGCTTCCATGTGATGCACCGGAACGAGCGGCAGGTCCAGGGCATAGGCGACGGCCTTGGCCCAGCACACGCCCACGAGGAGCGCTCCGATCAGCCCCGGACCCGCGGTGACTCCGATCACGTCGATGTCGTCCAGCGTCGTTCCGGAACGGGCGAGCGCCTCGTCGACCACGGCGTCCAGCTTCTGGAGGTGCGCGCGAGCGGCGAGCTCGGGGACCACGCCCCCGTAGACCTCGTGCACGTCCTGCGAGAGGATCACGTGCCCGAGAATGCGGTTGTCACCGTCGATCAGGGCGGCCGACGTCTCGTCGCAGGAGGTCTCGAGACCCAGCACCAGCGGTCGTTTCACGTCCTCGCTCACGCCCCGCCCTCCATCGGGCTCCTTGCCTGCGGCGCGGCAGCCTGTCCCGCCACGAGGGCCTCTGCCCCGGGGGCTCCCGGCATGTCGGTCGCCCGGCGTACCCGCACGCGGGTCACGCTGGGGCGGGCCGTGACGAAGTCGGGAACACCCTCGATCTGGAGGGGCACCACCCGCTCCTCCCCAGGCACCATGCCCTGGAGCGACTCGGGTGCGACCCAGGCCCGGAGTCGGGTCGCATCGAGCGCCGTGACCCGTGTCCGGGCTCCCGAAAGCTGGATCTGGACCGTCGCGGGCTCGGTGACCACCTCCGCCTCTCCGGGACTCGGAACGGCCTGGACCGGAACGCTGTCGAGCACGCGCTCCACCAGGTCTTCCACGCGGATCCCCAGCGTCGCGAGCGGAGGCACCACGGACGCTCCCCGCAGCCCCGCCGTGTCGACGGCCACGGTGAACGCCCCGGAGCGCGAAACGGACGAGAGGTCGAACGGCACGAGCGGGAGGGAGTCGAGTCCCTCGAGCCGGCTGGCCGGTCCGCGGACCCGAACCAGCTGCGGGCTCACGTCGACGTCCGAGGCCAGCGCGAGAGACTCCCTCACGTCGCCGACCAGGCGAGTCGCGAGCGGCACGAGCCGCGTCTGCGCCGGCTCGAACGAGAGACGAACGCTCGCAGGAGACACCGACTCCACGGTCAGACCCGGGCGCTGGCCCAGCTGAACCCACTCCCGCCGAAACGAGACCGTCGTGTCGCGGGAGCCCACAGAGGTGATCGGGACGCGAATGCTGGTCCCTTCACGGGCCAGGCGGATGATCTCACGTGCCGGCCCGGAGAGCCGCAGCTCCACCGAGGCCGGATCCGGGGCGCCCGACGTCGTCCAGGACGTGTCCATGATCTGCACCCGCACCGGCACCGACGGAATGGCCTCCTGGTCGGCCGGCTCGGTCTGCACCAGCGCCCAGAGAAAGACGGAGAGGCCGAGTGCGGAGAGCTTCAGGCGCCAATTCCACACGAGCGCCCGATACAGGCTCGCCATGCGGCCCCCCTAGTTGGCCGCGACCAGGCGGCGAACGAGCTCTTCGTTCACCGCGGCATCCCACTCGGTGGGGCCTGCCACCTTCTTGTAGATGACGCCGTCCTTCCCGACGATGAAGCTCTCGGGCACGCCGGTGGTCTGGTAGAGCTCGCTGATGCTGTTGTCCGGATCGTGGAGGATCGGGAACGTCAGGCCGAGGTCTTCGGTGAACCCGCGCAGGTCGCCACCCGGACGTCCCGCGAAGTCGACCTGGCCGAACGGAGCATCCACGCTCACGGCCAGGATCTCGAAGTCCTCTCCCTCCAGGGACTCGTAGAGCCTCTGCATCGACGGCATCTCGACGACGCAGGGTCCGCACCACGTCGCCCACACGTTGACCAGCACCACCTTGTCGTTCCGGAAGTCGGAGAGGCTCACCTGATCGCCGTCGATCGAAGCGTAGGCGAACTCGGGCGCGACGGTTCCCGTGATGACCGGACGGTAGCTCTCACGTCCCAACCAGGCGACCAGCACGACGGTCGCGACCCCCATGATCGCCCAGAAATAGGGCGAACGGACGAACGAGCGCTTCATGGTGTGATCCTACGGGTGACCCAGGTCATTGTTCCCGCCCCAGCCCGCGCCGGCCGACCTTGAGCTGAACGCTGCTTCCACGCTCGAGCTCGGTGTCCGCCGCCGGTTGCTGTTCGACCACGATTCCCTGGTCTCGCCCGAAGCGGAAGACCTCTTCGACGTCGGTCACGACCAGCCCCAGGGAGTCGAGCAGCATCTCGGCCTCGGCCTGCTCCAGGCCCAGCACGAGAGGCATGGTGACGACCGGCGGGCCGGTGCTCACGACCAGACGGACCTCCGCGGGCAGGGCCACCACGCTGTCCGGGGGCGGAACGAGGTCGATGACCCGTCCCCGCGGCTCCTCGGCCTCCGCCGTGTCGATGTCGACCACGAAGCCACTCGTCTCGAGCACGACCCGCGCCCGCTCACGGTCGAGGCGCCGGACGTCGGGGATCGAGCGCATCTGCGGGCCGGCGCTGACCGTCACGTTGACGGGCTGATCGGGTGGTGACACCTGGCCGGGCAACGGAGACTGCCCGAGCACGAGCCCCGTGGCGACGCTGGGGTGCTGGAGCGAATCAACGCTTCCGAGCTGGAGCCCGGCGCCCGCGAGGCGCTCACCCGCGCTCGCGACGCCGAGCCCTCTCAGATCCGGGACCTCGAACAGGTCGCCCGGCGGAGGAGGGGCCGGGAAGACGATCCGGGTGGCGATGCCGTAGC
>Ga0209536_100002733_pt1 | contig 28726 bp, 29 predicted proteins | sample DeeMarSeWOR28_12_FD_187461 | JGI IMG/M metagenome (GOLD analysis project Ga0209536, IMG submission 187461) | Marine sediment microbial communities from White Oak River estuary, North Carolina - WOR-2-8_12 (SPAdes) (version 2) | ecosystem: Environmental > Aquatic > Marine > Intertidal zone >... | reverse complement strand
CCCGGGTGGCGAGGAGCTCGTGCAGGCACAGCTTCAGCCACAGCTCGCTGGCCTGGTGGATGACGATGAACAGCATCTCGTCGTGCTGCCCCGACAGCGGTCGCTGGGCGCCGAGCACCTTCTCGAGCTGCAGGTACTGGCCGTAGCTCATGTCCCGGGCGAAGTCCCAGTGGACCTCCTCCATCAGGGACGCGAGCGCCGGATCCTGACGATCGTCCTCGGGCATGGCCTCGCCGCTCGTCTCAGGTCTCGGCGTCAGGCTGGACCTCGGGCGCCGCGGCAGCGAACGCCGGCAGCGACTCGAGGTGGCGGCTGATTCCGACCAGCGTGGGGTAGGGAGCGAGGTCGCAGCGGAACCGCCGCGCGTTGTACACCTGCGGGACGAGGAAGACGTCCGCGAGCGTCACGCTGTCGCCGTACAGGTGCCGGCCGTCGGCCGAGCTGCGCAGCGCAAGCTGCTCGAGGCCGCGGAACCCTTCCGCGATCCAGTGCCCGTACCAGGTCGCCACGGCCTCCTCGCCCTGCGCCAGCGGACCCTTGAGGTAATTGAGGACGCGCAGGTTGTTGAGGGGATGGATGTCGCAGGCGATGGCGAGCGCCATCGAGCGGACCACCGCCCTCTCACCGGGATCCGCCGGCAGCAACGGCGGCTCCGGTCGGGTCTCGTCCAGGTACTCGATGATCGCGACGGACTGGCCGAAGACCCGGCCCGCGTCCTCGAGCGCGGGCACGAGCCCCTGCGGATTGAGCGCGAGGTAGTCCTCGTGCCGGTGCTCGCCACCGCCCCGGACGAGGTGCAGCGGGACGTGCTCGACCTCGAGCCCCTTGAGGTTCAGGGCAATCCGCACGCGGTAGGCGGCGGAGCTGCGGAAATAGGTGTAGAACTTCATGCGGCCACGATCCCGTGCTGGAGGACGCCGACGCCCTCGATGCCACCCCGGACGAGGTCCCCGGGTGCCAGCGAGCCCACGCCGGCCGGCGTGCCCGTGAAGACCAGGTCGCCCGGCCGCAGTGCGTAGTAGGCGGACAGCTCGGCCAGGATCTCGGCGACCGACCAGATCATCTCGCCGATGTCGGCTTCCTGCCGGATGACGCCGTTCACCTCCAGCCAGATGCGCCCGTGCCGCGGGTGGCCGATCTCGCTCGCCGGGCGGATGGGCGTGATCGGAGCGGAGGCATCGAAGCCCTTGGCCGTGTCCCAGGGAGCGCCCTTCTTGCGCGCCTCGGCCTGCAGGTCGCGGCGAGTCAGGTCGTTGCCCACGGCGTAACCATAGACCAGGTCGATGGCGTCCGGGACGCCGACGTCGCGCCCGCCGCGGCGGAGCGCGACGACCAGCTCGATCTCGTGGTGCAGGCTGGCGGTGCGCCCGGGATAGGGCACGTCCTCGCCGGAAGGATGGACCGCGTCCGCAGGCTTGGAGAAGAAGATGGGCGGCTCCCGCGCCGGGTCCCCGCCCATCTCCCGCACGTGTTCACGGTAGTTCCGCCCGACGCAATAGATGCGATGCACCGGGAACGCCCCTTCGGAACCTGCCACGGCCACGGCCGGCGTCGACGGCGCCGGAACGACCCATTGATTGCCCATGTCGGCTCCCGCTTCGGTGTCCCGGATTATAGGGCCCGCCGCCGGTCAGCCGCCTGCCTGCGCGACGTCCCGGCGCGCGATAATGCGTCCGCCGTACACGCCTGCCGGATGCCTGCATGACCGAAGAACCACCGACGATCTGGACCCGGAAACTGCCGCTGTCGGAGTTGAATGCGTTCCACGAGGGCACGCTCGTGGCCCGGCTCGGCATCGAGTTCACCGAGCGGGGCACCGACTACCTCGTCGGGCGCATGCCGGTCGACGAGCGCACGCGCCAGCCCTACGGGCTGCTGCACGGCGGCGCCTCGTTGGCGCTCGCCGAGACGCTCGGCAGCTTCGCAGCCGCGATGACGGTGGACCCGGAGCGCGTCCAGGTCGTCGGCCAGGAAATCAACGCAAACCACCTCCGGCCGGTGCGCGCAGGACACGTGACCGGCACCGCCCGACCGATTCATCTCGGCTCGCGGAGCCAGGTGTGGAGCATCGACATCCGCGACGACGCCGGCCGGCTCGCATGCGTGTCCCGCCTGACGCTCGCGCTGCTCGATCAGCAGGCGCCGCGCAGTCCCCGCTGAACCCGGCGGCGGCGGGGGTGGCCTATACTCGGCCCCGCCTCGGGCACAAGGGCACCGCCATGCGAATTCTCCTGTCCGCGATCCTGCTGTCGCTGCTGGCCGCCTGCGGCCAGACGGGGCCGCTCTACCTGCCGGACGGGGAGATCGACACCGAGGTCGAGATCCGGCCGGGCCCGCCGCCGCCTGCCGGGGCCAGCGAGACCGGCCCGGCTGCCGGGCCCGAGGGGCGGGCCGACGATGAGGACGCCGAGCCGTCCGCCCGGGCGGAGCAGGCTCCAGGATGACCGGGACGGGCAAGCTCTGGCTGGTCGACGGTTCGTCTTACCTGTACCGGGCCTTCCATGCGTTGCCGCCGCTGACGAGCTCGCGCGGCGAGCCGACGGGCGCCGTCCTGGGCGTGCTCAACATGCTGAACAAGCTGTTGAAGGAGGAGTCCCCCGATCGTATCGCGATCGTATTCGATGCCCCCGGGCGCACCTTCCGCGACGACCTGTTCGAGGAGTACAAGGCACACCGGCCGCCCATGCCCGACGATCTGCGCGCGCAGCTGGAGCCGCTGCTCGCGGCCGTCGAAGCCATGGGGCTGCCGCTGCTGCGCGTACCGGGCGTCGAGGCGGACGATGTGATCGGCACGCTCGCCAGCCAGGCTGCCGGGCGCGGGCTGAACACGGTGATCTCGACCGGCGACAAGGACATGGCGCAGCTCGTCTCGGAGCGGATCGGCCTGGTCAACACCATGACCGGGTCGCGCCTCGACCGCGACGGGGTCAAGGCCAAGTTCGACGTCTGGCCGGAGCAGGTCGTCGACTACCTCGCCCTCGTCGGCGACAGCTCGGACAACATCCCCGGGGTACCGAAAGTGGGCCCCAAGACCGCCGCAAAGTGGCTCAACCAGTACGGCACGCTCGACGCGATCGTCGCCCACGCGGAGGAGATCCCGGGCAAGGTCGGCGAGAGCCTGCGCGAGCACCTGGGCAGGCTCGACCTGTCCCGGCGGCTTGCCACGATCCGCCGCGACCTCGAGCTCGACGTTCCGCCCGACGGCCTCGCGCGTGGGACGCCGGACGTCGAACGCCTCAAGACGCTCTACGCGCGCCTCGAGCTCGCCTCCCTGCTGCGACAGCTCGGTGCCGAGGACGAGCCTGCGGCGGCTGCTGAAGGCGACGCCCCGGCGCCGGGACCGGCGGCCGGCCGACAGTACGAGACGGTGCTCGACGAGCCCGCGCTGGAGGCGTGGCTCGCCCGGCTCCGGGACTCGGAGGTGTTCGCCTTCGACACCGAGACCACGAGCCTCGACTACATGGCCGCGGAGATAGTGGGCCTGTCCTTCAGCGACCGGCCCGGCGAGGCTGCCTACGTGCCGCTGGCGCACGACTATCCCGGCGCGCCGCCGCAGCTCGATCGCGGGCAGGTGCTCCAGAAGCTCCGGCCGTTGCTCGAGGACCCGTCGGCAGCCAAGGTCGGCCACCACCTCAAGTACGACGCGCACGTGCTCGCGAACCACGGCGTTGCGCTCGCCGGCATGCGCTACGACTCCATGCTGGAGTCCTACGTGCTCAACTCCACCGCGACGCGACACGACATGGACTCCTGCGCGCGGCGCTACCTCGGCGTCGAAACGGTTCACTACGAGGACGTGGCCGGCAAGGGCGCGAAGCAGATTCCGTTCAGCCAGGTGGCGGTCGACACGGCCACCGACTATGCCGCGGAGGACGCGGACGTCACGCTGCAGCTGCACGGCGTGCTGTGGAGCGAGCTCGGCAAGGAACCGGTCCTGCGGCGGCTCTACGAGGAGATCGAGCAGCCGCTCGTGCCCGTGCTGTTCCGCATGGAGCACCACGGAGTGCTCGTGGATCGCGAGGTGCTGAAGCGCCAGAGCGCCGAGCTCGCCACGCGACTCGTCGAGCTCGAGCGGCAGGCCCACGAGGCCGCGGGCCAGCCGTTCAACCTCGACTCGCCGAAGCAGCTCCAGGAGATCCTCTTCGGCAAGCTCGACCTCCCTGTCCTGCGTCGCACGCCCAAGGGGCAGCCGTCGACGGCAGAGGACGTCCTGGAGGAGCTGGCGGACAGCTACGCTCTGCCACGCATCATCCTGGAATACCGTGGGCTGGCGAAGTTGCGCTCGACCTACACCGACAAGCTGCCGGCCCAGGTCAACCCGCAGACCGGACGCGTACACACGTCCTACCACCAGGCCGTCGCCGTGACCGGCCGCCTGTCGTCGAGCGATCCCAACCTGCAGAACATCCCGATCCGCACGCCCGAGGGCCGTCGCATCCGACAGGCCTTCGTGGCCCCGCCCGGGCACCTGCTGCTCGCGGCGGACTACTCGCAGATCGAGCTGCGTATCATGGCCCACCTCTCCGGCGACGAGTCCCTGCTGCGCGCGTTCGCCGAGGACCGCGACATCCACCAGGCGACGGCGGCCGAGGTGTTCGGCGTGGCCCTCGCGGACGTCGCGGCTGAGCAGCGGCGCGCCGCAAAGGCCATCAACTTCGGACTCATCTACGGCATGTCCGCGTTCGGGCTGGCGCGGCAGCTCGGCATCGAGCGCGGCGCGGCGCAGGAATACGTCGACCGCTATTTCGAGCGCTATCCGGGCGTGAAGCACTACATGGACGAGACGCGCTCCGCGGCGCGCGAGCGCGGCTACGTAGAAACGGTGTTCGGGCGGCGGCTGTACCTGCCCGACATCCGGTCCCGCAACCGCCAGCAGCAGCAATACGCCGAGCGCAGCGCCATCAACGCGCCCATGCAGGGCACCGCCGCGGACATCATCAAGCGGGCGATGATCGCGGTCGACGGCTGGATCGAGGAGGAGCGACCGCGGGCCCGCCTCGTCATGCAGGTTCACGACGAACTGGTCCTCGAGGTCGCCGCGGAAGATGCGGAAGCCGTCCGGGACCGGGTGGTCGAGTGCATGGCGGGAGCAGCGAGCCTGGAGGTCGCGCTCAAGGTCGAGGCCGGCCTGGGGGCAAATTGGGACGAGGCCCACTGAAAGATATATAAAACAATAACTTAGGGAAATTAAACGTTCCGGCAGGCCCTCTGGAACTTTCCCTCTGAGCCCCCATCTAATGTCCTGAGCGCCGCAAGGTGCTCCCCGCTTCCCTCCCTGAGCGGGTCAACCCGGACAGCATCCCCAAGCCGGGTCAAGCTGGCCGGCGGGTCGAGAGATCCGCCGGCTTTTTCTTTACTGTGCGCTGGTTGGCGAATCTCCCCGGCGTCCCGTGCCCGGGCGCGGGGGGCCGTCTATTCTAGGCAGAGACCGGCCAAGGGCCGGACCGAGAAGACCCTCCTCCATGATCAAGTTCGTCCAGTGCATGCGGCGTCACCCCGACCTCTCTCCGGCCGAGTTCCGGCAGCAGTGGGAGGACTACAAGCCGACCTGGGAGGCCTTCGCCGCGATGATGAGCGCCGTGAGGGTCTCGTTCAGCACGACGCTGGCCATCGAGGCCAACGAGCAGCTCTCGCTCAACCGGGGTACCGAGGAGCCCTACGACGGGGTGGTCGAGACCTGGATCGAGGACGCCCACGGGCTCGAGGAGCGGCTGGCCGCACCCGAGGTCGAAGCGGCGCAGCGGGACCTGTTCACGCGCCAGCACGCATTCCTCGACCTCGGTCGCTGCTGCTTTTTCTTCACCGCCGACGACTAGGCCTGCAGGTCGAGGGCGAGATCCACGATGCCCTCGTGACGGCCGGTGACCCTGAAGCCGCACTCCCGCGCGAGCTTCAGCATCCGGTCGTTGTCGGCGAAGGCCTCGCCGATCAGACGCTGCGTGCCGCGCTGGCGGCAGTAATCGATGAGCTTCATGAGCAGCGCGCTGCCGAGCCCCTTCCCCTTGATGTCCGAGCGCACGATGATGGCGAACTCCGCCTCGACGTTGTCGGGGTCGGCGTGCGCACGCGCGACGCCGAGCGTCTCCTCGACGCCCTGCTCGTTTTCCCCGACCGCGATGAACGCCATTTCGCGCTCGTAGTCGATCTGGGTGAAGCGGGCCATTTCCGAGGCCGGCAGCTGCCGGACCATCCGGAAGAACCGCGCGTGCATGTCGGCCGGCGTGTTCTTCGCGAGGAAGGTCTCGTGCCGGGGCCGGTCCTCGGGCCGGATGGGGCGCAGCAGCAATGACCGGCCCTCGAACTCGATGGTCGTCTCCAGGTGCTTCGGGTACGGCCGGATCGCAAAGCGCTGCGTGCCCTTCGTCGCCGCGCGTTCGACGCGGACGCGCGCGTCGAGGGCGACGACCCCGTGCGCATGCGCGAGCAGCGGGTTGATGTCGAGCTCCACGACCTCGGGCAGGTCCGAGATGAGCTGCGAGAGCTTGACCAGCGTGAGCTCGATACCGCGCCTGTCCGAGGCCGGACGGCCGCGGATCCCGTCCAGCAGCCGCGCTACGCGCGTGCGGCCGACGAGCTCGGCCGCCAGCGCCATGTTGAGCGGGGGCAAGGCGATCGCGCGGTCGGCGATCGTCTCCACGGCGGTACCGCCCTGGCCGAACAGCAGGACGGGCCCGAAAGTCGCGTCCGTCGCGACGCCCGCGATCAGCTCGTGCGCATCGTCGTGTTCGATCATGCGCTGCACGGCGAGGCCCTCGATGCGCGCCTCCGGGCGCCGGTTCCTCGCGCGCGCCAGGATCGCCTCGGCCGCCGCCAGCAGCAGCTCGGGCGTGCTGATGTCGAGCACGACACCGCCGATGTCGGTCTTGTGCGTGATGTCCGGCGAGACGATCTTCAATGCAACCGGGTAGCCGAGCTCCTCGGCGATGCCGGGCAGCTCCTCGGGTGACGCGGCGAGGCGCGTCTCGACCACCGGGATGCCGTAGGCCGCCAGCACGGACTTGGACTCCGGCTCGGTCAGCAGCCCGCGTTCCTGCGCGAGGACCGTCTCGACCACGGCCCGGGCGGCGGCGGGATCCGGCTCGAAGTCTTCGGCGACCGAGGGCGGCGTCTCGAGCAGCTGCATCTGGTTGCGGTGGTAGGCCGCCAGCTGCAGGAAGCCGTTGACCGCCTCCTCCGGCGTCGCGAAGGTCGGCAGCCCCGCCCTCGCGAACATGTGGTCGGCCATGGTCACGGCGTCGGCGCCCATCCAGCAAACGAGCACCGGCCGCCGCTTGCGGGCGAACAGCGGCGCGCAGTCGCGGGCGACGGCCTCGGCCGGCACGATCGCCGTCGGCGCGTGGATCAGGAGCACCGCGTCGGCGTCGCCCTGCTCGAGCAGGGGCTCGAGCGCCGCCGGATATCTCTCCGCCGGAGCGTCGCCGATGATGTCCACGGGGTTGCCGCGCGACCAGGTCGGCGGCAGCACCGCGTCGAGGGCCCCGATCGTCTCGGGTGTCAGCGTCGCGAGACGCCCCCCGCCGCGGACCAGCGCATCGGTCGCCATCACGCCAGGACCGCCGCCGTTGCTCATGATGATGAGGCGGTCGCCTTCGACGCCGTGGATCCGTGCGACCGTCTCGGCGGCATCGAACAGCGCGCGCGTGGTGTCGACCCGGAGCATGCCCGCGCGACGGAACGCCGCATCGTAGACGTCGTCGGAACCGGCCAGCGCGCCGGTGTGCGATGCGGCAGCCTGTGCGGCGACCGGGCTGCGCCCCGCCTTGACGACGATGACCGGCTTGTTGCGCGCTGCAGCGCGCGCCGCGGACATGAACTTGCGCGCCGAGCTCACGGCCTCCATGTACAGCAGGATCGCGCGCGTGTCCGGGTCGGAGGCGAGGTAGTCGATCAGGTCGCCGAAGTCCACGTCTGCGGAGTTGCCGAGCGACAGGAAGTGCGAGAAGCCGACCTGATTGGCTCGCGCCCAGTCGAGCATCGCCGTCGTCAACGCCCCGGACTGCGAGATGAAGGCGAGCTCACCGGGCCTCGCGTTGACATGCGCGAAGCTGGCGTTCAGGCCGATGCCGGGCACCAGCAGTCCGACGCAATTCGGACCGAGCAATCGCAGGCAGTGGGGCCGGGCGGCATCCAGCATGGCCTGCGTCGCCGTGCGGCCGTCGTCGAGATGCTCGTCGTCGAGGCCCGCCGTCAGGACCGCCGCGGCGCGCGTCCCGTAGGTGCCCAGCTCGGCGACCAGCCCGGGGACCGTCTGCGGCGGCGTGCAGATCACGGCGAGGTCGGCCGGCTCCGGCAGCTTGTCGACCGTGCGGTAGGCCTTCTGCCCCGCCACGACGCTGTGTCGCAGGTTCACCGGCCACACGGGGCCGTCAAACCCGCCCTCGAGCACGTTGCGGATCACGGTGGCACCGACGCTGTTGGGCCGGTCCGACGCGCCGATCACGGCGACCGACCGCGGCCGCAGCATGAGATTCAGGTTGCGGGTGCTCAAGGTCCGAAGGCCCGGCGACGCGGTGCCGGGCCTCTCACCCGCGCTGTTCCCAGGGCTGGACGAGCGGCTCCGCGACCTCCTCCGGCCGCTCCGGTCCGCGGCGCGCGAGCATCCGCCGCAGGACGGCGCGTGCCTCGTCGACCCCGGCCTTGCTGACCGACGAGAACAGCTGCGCCGAGGCCAGCTCGCCGAGTTCTGCCCGGACGCGGCGCAGCGTCTCGCGCGCCGCGTTCCCGCCCAGCTTGTCGCTCTTGGACAGCAGGACGTGCACGCGCGAGCCGCGGACTCCCGCCATCTCGATCATCTGCCAGTCCGTCTCCGTGAGCGGCCGCCGGGCGTCCATCACGATGAACAGCCCCGCAAGCGAGGTCCGGGACCGGAAATACGCTTCCATCAGGCGGCGCCAGTGCTCGCGCAGGGCGGGCGGCACCTTCGCGTAGCCGTAGCCCGGCAGGTCTGTCAGGCGCTCGCCGGGGACGAGCTCGAAGAAATTGACCAGCTGCGTCCGCCCGGGCGTCTTGCTGGTCCGTGCCAGATCACGGCGGGCCAGGATGGCGTTGATGGCGCTCGACTTGCCGCTGTTGGACCGCCCCGCGAACGCCACCTCGGCCCCCAGATCCTCGCAGAAGTCCGCAGGATCGTGCGCGCTCGTGAGGAACCTGGCGTGAGGAAAGGCGGACATCGGGGGAGATGGACGAAGGCCCGGAAGGCTTGCGTATAATGCCCGGCTCGGAGCCGGCCCGTCCAACGCAATCGGCCTCGCGCCGGATTCTCGCCCCGAACGGAGTTGCTGCAGATGAAGAAGTGGATCGCCGCGATCGGCCTCATGCCCCTGCTCTCGCCCGCCGTCGCACTGTCGGCGGAGGGAGACCCCGAAGCCGGTGCTCAGAAGGCTGCGGTCTGCGGCGCCTGCCACGGGCTCAACGGCCACCAGAACATCAATCCCGAGTGGCCGAATCTGGCGGGCCAGCACGCCGGCTACGTCGAGTCGCAGCTCCAACTCTTCAAGCAGGGTGTCCGCAACAATCCGGTCATGATGCCGAACGCCCTGATCCTCGGCGACCAGGACATGGCCGACCTCGCCGCCTACTTCTCGCGCCAGCCGGTGCAGGGGCTGGAGGCCGATCCGTCGCTGTACGCGCAGGGCGAGCGGCTCTACCGGGCCGGGGACGCGTCCCGCGGACTGCCGGCCTGCATCGCCTGCCACGGCCCGCAAGGCAAGGGCAACGGCCCAGCCCAATACCCGGCCACGCGCGCGCAGCACTCGCTCTACAGCTACAACCAGCTCAAGGCCTACGCCACCGGCGAGCGCACGGCGGTTTCGAACGACATCATGCAGACCGTGGCGGCGAAGCTCTCGGACGAGGAAATGCGCGCAGTCGCCTCCTACATGCAGGGACTGCGCTGACGCCGCCGACGGCAGGAACCGGTTACGTCCCGGCCGGCCGATTTTGAACTTCGCGGCCCGTGGGCCGCTCCAAGTTGGGATTCAGTACCGGGAGGTCCCGCATGAACCGACTCCTGTTGACCGCCGTCCTGGCGATCGCGCTAGCTGCCTGCGGCGGCAAGGAAACCCCCACCGGGCAGACGGCCGAGGCCCCCCCGGCCGCGACGACCACACCGGTCGAGCCATCGGCGCCGGCCGCGCAGCCCAAGGCGGAAGCGGAGGCGGTGGCCGAGCTCGCCAGCGACGGCGAGACCGTGGACGAGGCCACCTCGGCCGTCAGCCCGATCGCCGCTGCCGTTGCGGCCAACACGCCCGCTCCGACGCCGGCATCTCCCTCGAAATTCCGCGCCGGCCAGCACTACGCGCTGCTGCCGGTCGCCCAGCCCGTCTCGGTCGAGCCCGGCCGGGTGGAGGTCACCGAGATATTCTGGTACGGCTGCGGCCACTGCTTCACGCTCGAGCCGCGGATCGAGGCCTGGGAAAAGCAGGGTAAGCCCGACTACGTCGATGTAGTGCGCATGCCGGTCGTCTGGAACGAGGTGACCCGCGAGGACGCACGGCTCTTCTACACGCTGCAGGCGCTCGGCAAGCTCGACGAGCTGCACCTCGCCGTGTTCCGCGAGCTGCACGTCAATCGCAATCCGCTGACCGTCATCGCGGGTAACCGGATCGACGCGACGGCGACCGAGAACAAGGTGCGCGAGTTCCTCGCGACGCACGGCGTCAGCGCCGAGGAGTTCGGCCGCGTGTATCGCTCCTTCGCCACCGAGAGCAAGATCCGGCAGGCGGAGAACCTCTCGCGCCGCTACCTCGCCGACCATACGCCCATGGTCGTGGTCCAGGGCAAGTACCAGACCGACGTCAGCATGGCCGGGGGCGTCGAGCCGCTGTTTGCAGTGGTCGGGGAGCTGGCCGAGCGCGAGCGCGCCGCCGCGCGCTGAGCCCCCGCCGCCGGCCGGCGAACCGTGCCCGCAGGGTCCCTTTCCTGCGGGCGCTTTCGCGTCCTGACTGTGCTACAACAGCGGAGCCTGGAGCGCGCCATGCTCAACTGCTTCGTACCCGAGCCCCGCGGACTGACCCGTCTCGACCCTCCGCCGGCGGTGATTCCCGAGCACTGCCTGTGGCTCGACCTCGTCGAGCCCACCCTCGAGGAGGAGCGGGCGGTCGAGCAGTTTCTCGAGATCGAGGTGCCCACGCGCGAGGAGATGCGCGAGATCGAGACGTCGAACCGCCTGTACGAGGAGGACGGCGCGCTCTACATGACGGCCACGATCGTGACGCGCATCGATACCGACCGTCCCGAGGCGGCCGCGGTGACCTTCATCCTCGTCCGCAACAAGCTGATCACCAACCGCTACCACGACCCGCTTCCGTTCCGGCGCTTCACGGCCTACGCCGAGCGCCACGCGGCCGCGTCGAGTTCCGCCTCGATGATCCTCGCGGGCCTGCTCGAGTCGGTCATCGAGCGCAGCGCCGACATCCTCGAGCGCGTGAGCGCGGATCTCGACGAGTTGTCCGCTGGTATCTTCGCCTCCACTGGCCGTCGGCGGAACGTCTCACGCGACATGCGCGCCGTGATGCAGCGGATCGGCCGCATCGGCGACCTGATCTCGAAGTCCCGCGAGAGCCTCGTCAGCCTCGGCCGGCTGCTCACCTTCGTGCAGCAGTCGAGCGCGCTCGCGCTCTCGCCCGACCTGCGGTCGCGGTTCAAGACGCTGTCGCGCGACGTTCTCGCACTCTCCGATCACGCATCGTTCGTCAACAACAAGACGACTTTCATGCTGGAGGCGACGCTCGGGCTCATCAACATCGAGCAGAACGACATCATCAAGATCTTCTCGGTCGCGGCCGTCGTGTTCCTGCCGCCGACGCTGATCGCCAGCATCTACGGCATGAACTTCCATTTCATGCCGGAGCTCGACTGGCGGCTCGGGTACCCCCTGGCGCTGCTGCTGATGGTCGTCTCCGCGGTGTTGCCCTACCTCTTCTTCCGGCGCCGCGGCTGGCTGTGAGAGGCAGCCGTGCGGGCAGCCCGCCGCTTCGCACGCCGAAAAGACAAGAGCCCTCCTGACGGAGGGCTCTTGCGTGATTGGCGCGCCCGGCGGGAGTCGAACCCACGACCTACGGCTTCGGAGACCGTCACTCTATCCAGCTGAGCTACGGGCGCGGAAATGGCCCGGCGGCAAGGGCTTCGCCGAGCCCCGGAATTCTACCGGCGCAGCCGGATGCGCGTCCAATCGGAGCCTTTCTCCGTCCCCGCACGAACCGCTATACTCCGCCTCCGGTTTCGGTGCCGATCCGCGGGGATTCGCGTGAGCAAGCAGGACGATCATTTCTTCAACGTGTTCAGCGCCGTGCTGGGCATCCTCGTGGCCATCACCATCGGCTTGTTCATCTTCGCCCGGATGCTGGGCGGCGGGATGACCGAGGCCCACGTAGCCGCCGATCCGCTCCTGCAGCGCGACGTCGCGGCCAGGATCAAGCCGTTCGGCCAGGTGGCCGTTGCAGGGCAGGACAATTCCGCGCTCGCCATCGAGCCGCCGAGTGGCGCCGGGAGCGAGCCGGCGGCAGTCGCCTCGTTGCCGGCCAATGGCGAGGAGACCTACAAGGCAGTCTGCTCGGCCTGTCACAGCGCGGGCATCGGCGGCGCCCCGAAGACGGGGGACAGGGAGGCCTGGGGGCCGCGCCTCGCCAAGGGCATGGACCTGCTGCACCAGCACTCCTTGCAGGGCTTCCAGGGCCAGGCCGGGTACATGCCGGCCAAGGGCGGGCGACCGGACCTGCCGGACGAGCTCGTCACCGAGGCGACGGACTACATGGTCGAGCAGGCGCGCTGAGCCTCCTTCGGTTCACTGCAGCTCGTCCCCGGCGGGCCCGGGACGAGGGTCACGTACGCTCCCGTCCCTGCAGCAGCCACGCTCCCTGAGCGCGCAGCGGCTCGCCAGCCGCCAGCCGGTCCAGGCACCGGTACCCCAGGGCCTCCGCGAGGTGGCCCGTCCCGACGCGCTCGCTTTTTTCCAGGTCCGCGACGGTGCGCGCCACGCGCAGCGCTCGATGGCAGGCGCGCGCCGAGAGGCCGAGACGGGCCGCGGCCTCGTTCAGCAGCTGGTGCTCCCTCGCGCCGAGCGCGCAGGCACCCTCGAGCGAGCGGACGGAAAGCGTCGCATTGAGCGCGCCGCGGGCGAGCTGACGGGCCCGGGCTTCCGCCACCCGCGAGGCCGTTTGCGCACTCCCGCAAGCCGCGCTCGCTGCTCCGCGGAGCCGCTCGTAGGGGACCGGGCGGACGGCCACGTGCAGGTCGATCCTGTCGATCAGCGGGCCCGACAGCCTGGCCAGGTAGCGCTGAAGCTGCGCCGCTGAGCAGCGGCACCGGCCGGACTCGTCCCCCGCGTAACCGCAGGGACAGGAGTTCATCGCCGCCACCAGCTGGAACCTGGCCGGGAAGGTGGCACGGTAACCGGCGCGCGCCACGCTGACGACGCCCGTCTCGAGCGGCTCACGCAGGGACTCCAGCACCGCACGGTTGAACTCGGGCAGCTCGTCGAGGAACAGCACGCCGTGGTGCGCGAGGGACACCTCGCCCGGCGAAGGGCGGCTTCCGCCGCCGATCACGGCGGGAGCCGAGGCCGAGTGATGCGGCGCCCGGAACGGCCGCTCGCGCCATCGCTCGAACGGCGGCGGCTCGCGCGAGACCGAATGGACCATCGCGGTCTCGATGGCCTCGGACTCCGTGAGCGGCGGCAGCAGGCCCGGCAACCGCTGCGCCAGCATGCTCTTGCCAGCCCCCGGCGGTCCGCTGAGCAGGATGCAGTGCGAACCGGCGGCCGCGATCTCGAGGGCGCGCTTGGCCGTCTCCTGCCCCCGCACGTCCGCGAGATCGTGCACGCTTGGGGCCCGCCCGGACCCGAGCGGCCTCGAGCCCTCGTAGGACAGCGGCCCTGGCCCGCGCAGTGCCACGACCAGTGCCAGCAGGGTGGGTGCCGCGTGCACCGCGACCCCGGGCGCCATGCACGCCTCCGCGGCGCAGGCCCGGGGCACGACGATCGGTCGGCCGTGCCGGGCTGCGTGTACGGCGGCCGCCAGCAGGCCGGGCACCTGGCGCAGCTCTCCCGACAGCGACAGCTCGCCGTAGAACTCGACGTCGGCGAGCCGGCGGTCAGGAAGCTGAGCCGAAGCGGCGAGGATCCCCACGGCAACCGCCAGGTCGTACCGCCCCCCCTCCTTCGGCAGGTCGGCCGGCGACAGGTTGACCGTGATCCGCCCGGGCGGAAACTCGAGACCGGAGTTCAGGATGGCGGCCCGGACGCGGTCGCGGCTCTCGCGCACGGCCGTCTCCGCCAGACCGACCATGGCGAACTGGGGCAGGCCTGCGCCGCAGCAGACCTCCACGCGGACCGGGGGTGCCACGAGCCCGACCTGGGCACGCGTATGTGCGGTGGCGAGACTCACGTGCCGCGGCGCCCGGACCGCGGCGCGCGCCCCCCGGGTGCTAGGCCCCCGGCTCGAGGCGCCGGAGGCGCTCCTCCAGCTGGTCCAGCCGTTCCCGGGTACGTCGCAGCACACCCGACTGGACCTCGAACTCCTGGCGGGTGACGAGGTCGAGGCGGCTGAGGCCCGATTGCAGGACCGAGCGGAAGTTCTGCTCGAGCTCCTCGCGCATCGCAGAAAGGCCCGGCGGCACGGACTCCGCCAGCCGCCGCGCGAGCTCGTCCAGGGTCTTGGGATCGAAATTCATGTGCGGCTGCCCTCCCCGGCCAAGCTTCGGTCCCCGCACCGAGCGGGTCAAGGGATGCCCTGCGATCACGCAGTCCCCGCCGGGGGCTGCGCCAAAACGGTGCGCCGCGGGCCTGGTCCACGGGTCCGGGGCTGCACAAGCCCTTGAATGGCCGACATTGCATGCGTGGCACGGAAGCTGCACTCCGACTGCCAAGGCTATAGCGGATCCGGGCGGTGAAGCCCCCCGGAAACTGGCGCGAGGAGGCAGAAAGGCCATGAAGCTGATCACCGCGGTAGTCCGTCCTCATTGCCTGGAGGACGTACGGACCGCGGTGGCGAGGATGGGACTCGAGGGACTGACGGTGACCGAGATGGAGGAACACGGCTCTGGCCTGCCCCGGACGGAGGTCTACCGGGGGTCGGAGTACCGCAGCGAATGGCGACCCCGCCTTCGGGTCGAGATCGTGGTCGAGGATGCCCTGGCGGATCAGGTGACCGAGGCGATCTGCAACATCGCCCGGACGGGCCGCCAGGGCGACGGAAGGGTGCTCGTATCCAGCCTCACGGAGGCGATACGGATCAGGACCGGTGAAACGGGCGGGGCCGCCTTCTGAGTCAGGCGACCTCGCCCGGCCAGGACGCCCGCAGGATCAACACGAAGACGCTGACTGCTGGAGGAGAAACGTGAGTATGCTGACACTGACCCCGCCGCAAGCCGCCCCCGCGCGGCACCCACGCGCGAACCGCGCCGTCGCCACGGCCGCGCCCTGGCGGCGCATGCTGGCGCTGTTCGCACTCCTGGCCGTCGCCGTCTCGCTGCTCGGTGCCGGACCTAGCCTGGCACAGGAGACGGACCCGGCGGCCGTCGCCGCGGCCACCGACATCGAGGCCGTGGTCCAGCAGGTCGTGGCGGACGCCCTGGCGGCCGAGGCCGCGGCAGCCGCCGAGGCGGACCCGGCCCTGGACACGGGCGACACGGCCTGGATGATCGTGGCCACGGCGCTCGTGCTGCTGATGACCATCCCTGGGCTGTCGCTGTTCTATGCCGGCATGGTCCGCCAGAAGAACGCGCTCTCGGTGCTGATGCAGTGCTTCGCCATCACGGCGCTGATCTCCGTGCTGTGGATGGTCTACGGCTACAGCCTGGCCTTCGATACGGCGGGGATGGAGGCCGGAACGGTCAACCTGCGCTCGTTCGTGGGCGGGCTGGGGCTGGCGATGATGTCGGGCATCTCGGTCGACTCGCTGGTCGGCACCATCCCGGAGTCCGTCTTCGCCACCTTCCAGATGACCTTCGCGATCATCACGCCCGCGCTCATCGTCGGCGCGTTCGCCGAGCGCATGAAGTTCTCCGCGCTGTTGCTGTTCAGCGCGCTGTGGTTCACCTTCGTGTACGCGCCGATGACGCACATGGTGTGGAGCGGCGACGGCGCGCTGATGTGGGACTGGGGCGTGCTCGACTTTGCCGGCGGCACGGTCGTCCACATCAACGCCGGCATCGCGGGTCTCGTCGCGGCGCTGGTGATGGGCAAGCGCAAGGGCTATCCGACGACGGCAATGCCGCCGCACAGCCTGGCCCTGACGGTCGTCGGCGCGTCCATGCTCTGGGTCGGCTGGTTCGGCTTCAACGCCGGCAGCGCGGTTGCCGCCAACGGCACGGCCGGCATGGCGATGCTAGTCACCCAGATCGCCACGGCGGCCGCTGCGCTCGCGTGGATGTTCAGCGAATGGGCCAGCCACGGCAAGCCGAGCGTGCTCGGCATCGTGTCGGGGGCCGTCGGCGGTCTCGTGGCCATCACCCCTGCATCGGGCACGGTGGGCCCCGCAGGTGCCCTGATCATCGGGCTCGCCTCCGGCTTCCTCTGCTTCCTCGCCGCGACCAAGCTGAAGCGGGCGCTCGGCTATGACGACTCGCTCGACGTGTTCGGCGTGCACGCGGTCGGCGGCATCGTGGGCGCGATCCTCACCGGCGTCTTCGCCGCCACGCTGGGAGGCGTCGGCCTCGCGGAGGGCGTGACCATCCCGCAGCAGGTCTGGGTGCAGACCAAGAGCGTGCTGTTCACGATCGTGTTCACCGGCGTGTTGAGCTTCGTGATCCTCAAGATCGTCGATGCCACGGTCGGGCTGCGCGTGTCCAGCGAGCAGGAGACCGAGGGACTCGACCTCGCCCTGCACGACGAACGCGCCTACAACGCCTGACCGCCCCCCGCTGTCAGGCTCCTCGGGCGGGCGCCGCAAGGCGCCCGCTCTTTTTGTGGGCGCGCGACAGGGCGATCATTCCCGCGACGCCGCAGGATGCCGCCGAACGGTCGTCGCCCGGTCAAATGTGAACGCCGTCAAGGGTTTTAGCTGACGGTCGCGGCAGACTTGACGTAGTGTATTGGAGGCACCGCCCGGCCCCGCCGGCGGCCACGGTATCTGATCAGGAAGCCGGGAAGCCGGCTGGGGTGATCCACATGCTTCGCAGCGCTCTCGTCACGTTGATGATCGCCGGCCTCTCGACCGTCGCCGCCGCGGACACGGTCTACAAGTGGCTCGACACCAGCGGCCAGGTCCACTACACGGACCGGCCGCCGGAGATGCCCGGCGCGCGTGTCCTCGGCATCTTCGAGCGCGACATGATCGAGGAAACCGTAGCGGACGCGCAGCCCCCTTCCCAGGCATCCGACGGCACGTCCTCCGGCTTCGACGACGGCCCGGCGTCGCGCGACGTCGTGAGCAGCGTGGAGGCGGACATGGCGACGGTACGGGCCGAGCAGTGCAAGCAGGCTCAGGGGCGCTACAAGACCTACATCGAGTCGCGTCGACTGTTCCGGCAGCTGCCCAACGGCGAGCGGGAGTACCTCACGGACGAGGAGCTGACCCAGGCGCGCATCGAGGCCAGGCAGGCCGTCGAGGACTTCTGCAACTGAGGGCCGCCCCGCCCGATCAGGCAGAATGAGGCCTCGCCGGAACTGAGCGCCGGCAAGGAGGCCGATCATGAAAGTCGGATTCATCGGACTCGGCGCCATGGGCCTGCCCATGGCGGCCAACCTTGCGCGGGCGGGCCTCCTGGCCGGCGCGTGGAACCGTTCGCCCTCCCGGGCCGAGGCGCTCGCGAGCGAGGCCGGTGCAAAGGCCTATTCCGACCCCGAGTCGCTCGCAGCCGACTGCGACGTCGTCGTCCTCTGCGTGTCGGCGGATGCAGACGTGATGGAGCTGGTGGCCCGCATCGCCCCTGTGCTGCGTCCCGGGACCATCGTCGCGGACTGTTCCACGGTGAGCTCGACGACGGCCCGGCGGGCGGCCGCGATCGTCGACGGTGCCGGAGGCGCCTTCCTCGACTGTCCCGTCAGCGGCGGCGTCGAGGGGGCGCGCAACGCCACGCTGGCCATCATGTGTGGCGGCGACGCCGAAGCCTTCGAGCGCGCCCGGCCCGTGCTCGAGACGCTCGGACGGACGGTCGCCCACATTGGCCCGACCGGGGCGGGACAGGCCACCAAGGCCACCAACCAGATCATGTGCGCAGGAATCATCCAGGCGGTCGGCGAGGCCATGGCGTTCGCCGACGCGGAGGGCCTTCCGCTCGAGAAGGTGATCGAGGTCCTGGGGCAGGGTGCCGGGTCGAGCTGGTATTTCGTGAACCGGGCGCCCTTCATGGCGAGGGGCGAGTACCCGGCAGGGTTCCGGGTCCGCCTCCACTACAAGGATCTGGAGATCTGCCGGGAGATGGCCGGACGACGCGGGGCCCACCTGCCGGTCGTCGAGACCACGCTGCTGCACTATCGCAGGCTGATCGCGGAGGGCTTCGGCGACGAGGACATCTCCTCGATCCACCGCCTGAAGTCTTCCATGTTCCGGGACGGGAACGGCGACGGGGAGGGCTGAGCAGTTGCCCCCGCCGCGCAAGGCGAACGCCCCGGCGCCGTTCTACCTGCCGGATTTCTGCGCGGCGGGCAACGTGCTGGCGGTGGTGCTGATCGCCGAACTCGTGGCCGTCTTGCTGACCCTCGCACGCTACGGCATCGCCGAGAAGTTCTGGATCGACCTGGCCCGAACTTCACTGTTCCTGCTGTGGGCCGGCATGGGGTCGGCGGCCGTGCTCTGCGTCTCGCGGCCCCGGCTGCAGCAGTTCGATGTGCGCCGGGGGAGCACGCTGGCCCTGGGGCTGATGCTCCTCGTCACCGTCGTGATCACCGAAGCGGCCTGGTGGCTCGCGACGACTTCGGGACGGCTGCTCGGGATGGAAGGCTCCGAGCTCGGCAGCGACCACGCGGCTTTCCTCTGGCGCAACCTGCTCGTCGGCGCGGTGGCAGGTGGCCTCGCACTGCGCTACTTCTACGTCTCGCAGCAGTGGAAGCGCAACGTCGAGGCCGAGGCCGCGGCGCGCGTGCGCGCGCTGCAGGCGCGCATCAGGCCGCACTTCCTCTTCAACAGCATGAACGCCATCGCCGCGCTGACGCGCACCGACCCCGCGCGCGCCGAGGAGGCCGTGGCGGACCTGGCGGACCTGTTCCGCGTGTCGCTGCGCGAGGTCCGCGACCGCATCCCGCTCGAACAGGAAATCGAGATCGCGCGAACCTATGAGCGCATCGAGCGGTTGCGGCTGGGGGACCGGCTGCAGGTGGACTGGCAGCTCGACGGACTTCCGCGTGACGCCAGGGTCCCCGCCCTCGTGCTGCAGCCCTTGCTCGAGAACGCCGTGTACCACGGCATCGAGCCGCTCGCGTCCGGGGGAACGATCGTCGTCCGGGGTCGCCGGGACGGGCGGTTCGTCGAGTTGTCCATCGACAATCCACGGGATCCCTCGCAGCCGTTGCGCGGCGCCGGCAACCGCATCGGCCTCGACAACGTCGCGCAGCGGCTCGACCTCATGTTTCCCGGCGAGGGCACGCTCGACGTCGATGCGACGGACCGGCGCTTCGTCGCCACCCTGCGCTTCCCGGCGGAGGAGGCCGGGGCATGAGCCTGCGGGTGCTGGTGGTGGACGACGAGCCGCCGGCACGCGAGCGACTCAAGCAGTTGCTGGCCGAGCTGCCCGACACCGAGCTGGCGGGCGAGGCGGGAAGCGGCGAGGAGGCGCTCGCCGTCGCCGCGGAGGCCCGGCCCGACGTCGTGCTGCTCGACATCCGCATGCCCGGGATGGGCGGCCTCGAGGCCGCACGCCACCTCGCGAGCCTGACCGATCCGCCGGCGGTCGTCTTCACGACGGCCTACGAGCAGCACGCGCTGGAGGCCTTCGACGCACAGGCTTCCGGCTACCTGCTCAAGCCCATCCGGCGCGAGCGGCTGGCTTCGGCGCTCGAGCGACTCAGGCGGCCGACCCGCGCCCAGCGCACGGTCACTACGGAACCCGGGAAGGCACGAACCCACGTGACGGCACGGGTCCGCGACCAGCTCAAGCTGATCCCGGTTCGCGACGTCCTGTGCTTCGTGGCCGAGCAGAAGTACACGACGGTGCGGCACGTGGCCGGAGAAGACCTGATCGAGGACTCGCTGCGCTCGCTCGAGCGGGAATTCCCGGACGAGTTCATCCGCGTGCACCGCAATGCCCTCGTGGCGATCGAGAAGATCGAGTCGCTCGATCGCGAGCCCGACGGGCGCTATGCCGTGCGCCTTCGGCACGGCGGCGGGACGCTACAGGTCAGCCGGCGGCTCGCCGCCGAGGTGCTCAGACGCCTGCGTTGAACCAGGCCGGTGGCCCGCTCAGGGGGCCGGCGGCATGCCGCCGCGGTAGCCGCGCAGCAGGCGCAGCGTAAACGCGCCGACTCCGGCGAGGAACAGCACCAGCACGGCGATGTCCCCGAACCAGGGCACCAGCCGCAGCAGTGCCAGGACCACGAGCGCAGCCACCAGGAAGAGAATGCGCCAGCCGATCGCCGCGGCGTCCGCCGGCCGGACGCGTTCCAGTGCCAGGTCGCCGATGGACAGCGCCGCGGTGAGGTAGCCGAGCATGAGCAGCAGGCCATAGCCCAGCAGCACGGCCAGCCCCAGGGGGATCCCGATGATGGTGATGAACAGGATCACCGCCACGAACGGCACGGCCACGAGCATGGCCATCCCGAGGCCGATACTGGGCAGCGGCTCCGACCGCACGGTCGCCGCCGCCTGGCGGGTGAAGACCGGCAGCACGGCGACCAGGACGATGCCGAGCAGCACCGCCCCGGTGAACCACAGCGTGCGGAGGATGCCCTTGATCACGCGGCCCACGCCGCTCTCCGGGCTGACGCCCTGCCAGGCACGTTGCTGTTTCTCCACGCCGCCGGCGATGACCGCGCCCTCGGCGATCCATGGGGCCTCCGGGCTACGATAGAGGAGCCTGCCTCCGATCCGGGCATCGGGCCCGATGCGGATGCTTTCCGAGGCGATCTCGGCGTCGCCGCCCACCTCGCCGTCGACGGCGACGCGCGCCCCGAATGCCTGCAGCGTTCCGCCGATCCGGCCTTCGACGTCCACGCTGCCGCCGGCGAACGTGGCGTTGCCGTCCACTGCGGCGCGGCGCTCGAGCGACACCGACCCGCCGGCAGCCCGCGCGTCGCCCGCGACGCGGGCATCGATGCGTACGTCTCCCCCGGCTGCGTAGACGTCCTCCGACACCTCGCCCCGGATCTCCACCGTGCCACCGGTCACCACGACGTCCCCGTCCACCTTTCCGTCGACCTGGCTGCGGCCGCCGGCGAGGAACGCGTCGCCTTCCACCTGGCCGGTGACCGCGACGTCGTCGCCGGCGACCCAGCGGTCGTTGCCGAATGTCCGCGACGCGTTCTCCGCCGAGGCGGTCCCGGCTGCGGCGCCGAGCGCGAGAAGGATGACGGTGCACGCGAATCGCATCATGGGCCTCCGAGCCCCGGGGCTGCCTTCCTGCATGCTAGGCCAGCGAGCCCGGCAATGCACGCCGCGCCCGTGGCAGAATGGTGCGATGCAGAAACCGCTTCGCATCGCGACCCGGCGCAGCCGGCTGGCCCTCTGGCAGGCCGAGCACGTCGCCGCACGCCTGCGCGACGCCCACCCGGGACTCGAGGTCGAGCTGGTGCCGATGGTCACGCAGGGCGACCGCATCCTGGATCGCGCCCTGGCCGAGATCGGCGGCAAGGGCCTGTTCATCAAGGAACTCGAAGTCGCGATGCTCGAGGACAGGGCGGACCTGGCCGTGCACTCGATGAAGGACGTGCCTGCCGGGATGCCGGCCGGATTCGTGCTGTCCACGGTGCTCGAGCGTGCCGATCCGCACGACGCACTGGTCTCGAACCGCTTCCGCGAGCTGCAGGCGCTGCCCGCAGGGGCGCGGGTCGGCACGTCGAGCCTGCGGCGCCAGTGCCAGTTGCGTCACGCCCGCCCCGACCTGGAGATCTTCCCGCTGCGGGGCAACGTGGAGACCCGGCTGCGCAAGCTCGACGACGGGGAATACGACGCGATCATCCTTGCCGCAGCGGGACTCAAGCGCCTGGGGCTCGACGAGCGGATCGCCTCCCTGGTGCCTGCAGAATCGTCGCTGCCGGCGGTGGGCCAGGGGGTCATCGGCATCGAGTGCCGCGAATCGGACGAGCCCACCCGCGTCCTCGTTTCGGCGCTCGAGCACGCACCCACGCGCATCTGCCTGAGCGCCGAGCGTGCCTTCGCCGCGCGCCTCGAGGGCAGCTGCCAGTCGCCGATAGCCGGGTTCGCGGAACTCGTCGACGATGCACTGCGCGTGCGCGGCCTCGTCGGGTCGCCCGATGGCCGGACGGTGTACGCGGACGAGTTGCGCGGCACGCCGGACGAGGCCGAGCCCCTCGGCGACGCACTGGCCGCAAGATTGCTCGACGCGGGTGCGCGGCCGCTGCTGGCCGAGCTGCGGGCGGCCAGCCGGCCCTGATCATGGACCGGCTGGCGAGAGTCGGGGTACTGGTCACGCGCCCCCAACACCAGGCGCAGGGACTGTGCCGCCTGATCGAGGCCGAGGGCGGCTCGGCCGTGCGCTTCCCGGCGCTGGAGATCCTGCCGGTCGCGGACCGGCCGGCCATCAGGGCCTCGCTCGGTCCCGTGGATCGCTACCACCTCGTCGTGTTCGTGAGCGCCAATGCGGTCCGCTTTGGTGCCGAGCTCCTCGGTCAGCGCCGCGAGTTGCGGCTTGCGGCCATCGGGCGGGCCACGTCCCAGGCTCTCAATGCCGCGGGGCATCGTGTCTCCGTGCTGCCCACCGGCGGGTCCGACAGCGAGTCCCTGCTCGCCGCGCCGCAGCTGCAGCACATGGCGGGCCAACGTGTCCTGATCGTGCGCGGCAAGGGCGGGCGCGAGCTGCTGGGGGAGACCCTCGCCCGGCGCGGGGCCGAGGTCACCTACGCCGAAGTGTACGAACGGCATCCCGCCAAGCCGTCACGGGAGTCGCTCGAGCAGCTCGAGACGGCGTGGCGGCAGGGCGGGATCGATGCGTACACCGCCACGAGCGGCGAGCTCCTCGAGGCGCTGGTCGGCATCGTCACGCCCCGTTGCCGGGAGCTGATGGATTCGACCGCCCTGCTGACCGGCGCTACACGCGTCGCCGAGCGCGCCGCAAAGCTCGGGCTCGGCTCGCCCGTCGTGCTGGCCGCAGGACCCGACGACGAGTCGCTGGTCGAAGCCCTGATTCGCTGGCACGCGGCTCGCGAGCGCCTGCGGCAGTCCTAGTCTCGTTCACAGCGGCCGGAGGCTCAGCTCAGTCGCCGCGCCCCGGCTCCCCGATCCGGGCGAGCGTGTCGGGCGCGTATTCGAACGAGTCGAACACGATCCTTCCGGGATCCACACCGCGTGCAGACAGGCCGGCGCGCAGTGCAGCGATCATCTCGGGTGGCCCGGCTGCGTAGATGTCTGCATCGGCGAGCAGCGCCGTCCGGTCGAGCACTGCCTCGTGCACCAGCCCCGCCACGTGCCCGGGCTGGACGGCGTCCCCTGAGAGCACGGGGACATACTCGAGGTCGCTGCCGGAAGCCGCGAGTCCACGAAGCCACTCGTCCTCGTAGAGGTCCGTCGCTTCGCGCGCGCCCCAGAAGAGCGTGACCGGCCTGCCGAGTCCCCGTTCCAGCACGTGCCTCAGGATCGCCTTCATGGGCGCGTAGCCCGTGCCGCCTGCGACGAGCACGACTCGACCCGTGCCGTCCCGATAGGCGAGCTGGCCGAGGGGACCCTCGATCCTGAGCAGCGTGCCCTCGGTCATGGAACCGAAAACCTGGCCGGTGAACTCGCCCCGGCTGCTGCGCCGCACGTGCAATTCGAGGAGCCCGGCATCGTGGGGCGGGTTCGCCAGCGAGAAGCTGCGGCGGCGGCCGCCCGAGAGCATCACGTCGACGTACTGGCCCGCCTGCCACGTGAAGGGCTCGACTGCCGGCAGCCGCAACCACAGGCCCATCACGTCCGGTGCCAGCCGCTGCATGCGCTGGACCCGACAGGGGAGACTGTGGATCTGTACGTCGGTCACCGTCTGGATCCGGCGCGGCTCGACGACCACCGGACCGTCGGCGCGAGCCTGGCAGAGCAGGACGTACCCGTCGCGCTCCTCCTCAGCGGACAGTCCGACGGGCCGGCCGCGCGGATAGCGGATGCTCCCGCGCACCAGCCGCGCGCGGCACGATGCGCAGCGCCCGGCCTTGCAGCTGTGCGGCAGGTTGAGCCCGGCGCGCAGTGCGCCGTCGAGGATCGGCTCGTCGCCCTCGACTTCGAACTGCTCGCCGGAGGGAGCCAGCGTGACGTGCATCCGCGACTCCGGCGGCAGGCTGAGCAGGCATTATCGCCGTCGGCTGCCGCGCCGTGAGGGATTTCCCGCGGGGCGCGCGGGCCGGCCGCGAAACGGCTAGGCTCTGCCCGATGCGCTACAACATCTTTGGCTGCGGCTACACGGGCCAGCGGATTGCGCTGCGCCTGAGCGGGCAGGTCCTGGTCTTTACCGGCTCGGAAGCCACTGCCCGGAGCCTGCGTGCCCGGGGCCTCGAGGCGCAGGCCTGGAATCTCGACCGGGAGACGCCGGCAGATCGCCGGACCCACGTGGCGAACGCGGTGGTCCTGTATCTCGTGCCCCCACCCCCCGACGGCGAGACCGACCCGAGGCTGCGCAGGTGCCTCGCCGCCCTCGACGGTCGCCCCGCAAGGTTCCTGTACTTGAGCACGACGGGGGTGTACGGGGACGCGGGCGGAGCCGCGGTCACCGAGGACACGCCACCGAGGCCCTCCACCCGTCGCGGGCGGGCCCGTGTCGACGCGGAACGTACGCTGCGCGACTGGTGCGAGCTGCACGGCGTGGAGTGGACCATCCTGCGCGTTCCGGGCATCTACGGCCCGGGCCGGCTACCGCTCGAGCGCCTGCGCCGCGGCGATCCCGTCCTGTGCGAAGACGAGGCGGGGCCCGGCAATCGCATCCACGTCGACGACCTCGCGAGCGTGTGCATCGCAGCGGCCACGTCGCCTCGTGCGGCGTGCAGGATCTACAACGTCGGGGACGGGCAACACGCGAGCTCGACCGCATATTTCACCGCGGTCGCCCGGCTCGCGGGCCTTCCGCCCCCGCCGGCCGTGTCGCGGGAGGAGGCCCGTCGCCGGTTGCCCCCGGGCGCCTGGTCCTTTCTCGCGGAATCGCGGCGTGTGGACACCACGCGCATGCAGCAGGAACTCGGCGTGGCCCTGCGCTATCAGGGCCTCGAGGCCGGGATCAGGGCCAGCCTGTGAGGGCCCACAGCCTCAGCCATGCGCGATCGGCTTCTCCGTGAACAGGTAGTCCTTCAACTCCTTGGAGAACGTCGGGTCCCGCCGGCGGATCCACTCGAGCACCATGGCCGCGTGCTCCTTCTCCTCGTCGCGGTTGTGCGCGAGGATCGCCCTGAGCTCGTCGTCCTTGCAGGCGTCGACACGCTGGTTGTACCAGTCGACCGCCTCCAGCTCCTCCATCAGCGACACGATCGCCCGGTGCATGTCCCGGGTCTCGTCGTTCAGCTCGCCGACCGGCTCGTGGTAACCCTCGTTCGCCATCGTCCTCTCCTCGATACGTCTTCTCGCGGCATGATGTCCTGCCTACGCACGACTGTCGCGCGGTCCGGCGCCCCGTGCCATTCGCAATTCCCGGCCGGCCGGTGCGGGCAGCGCCCCCTCAGAGCCCGAGCTCGGGCCACAGCGCATCGACGCGGCGCTTCACCTCCTCGCTCATGGCGATGGGCGTTCCCCACTCGCGGTTCGTCTCGCCCGGCATCTTGTGGGTCGCATCGAAGCCGATCTTGCCGCCGAGGCCGGCCACCGGCGAGGCGAAGTCGAGGTAGTCGATCGGCGTGTTCTCGAGGATCACCGTGTCGCGCGCCGGGTCCATCCGCGTGGTGAGCGCCCAGATCACGTCCTTCCAGTCCCGGGCGTCGATGTCCGCGTCGGTGACGACGACGAACTTGGTGTACATGAACTGGCGCAGAAAGGACCAGACTCCCATCATCACGCGCTTCGCGTGCCCCGGATACTGCTTGCGCATGGTCACCACGGCGAGCCGGTAGGAGCAGCCCTCCGGCGGCAGGTAGAAGTCGACGATCTCCGGGAACTGCTTCTGGAGCAGGGGCACGAACACCTCGTTGAGCGCGACGCCGAGCACCGCGGGCTCGTCGGGGGGCCTGCCCGTGTAGGTGCTGTGGTAGACGGGCCGCTCCCTGTGGGTGATCCGCTCGATGGTCAATACAGGGAACGTCTCGACCTCGTTGTAGTAGCCGGTGTGGTCCCCGAAGGGACCCTCCGCGGCCTCCTCGCCCGGATGGATGTGCCCCTCGAGCACGAACTCGGCGCTCGCCGGCACCTGCAGTTCGCAGGTGGCGCAGCGCGCGAGCTCGGTGCGGCTGCCGCGCAGGAGGCCCGCGAAGGCGTACTCGGACAAGGTGTCCGGGATGGGCGTGACGGCGGCGAGGATCGTCGCAGGATCGGCGCCGAGCGCCACGGCCACCGGAAAGGGCTCGCCCGGCCGCTGCGCCTGCCAGTCGCGGAAGTCGAGCGCGCCGCCGCGATGCGACAGCCAGCGCATGATCACCCGGTTCCGGTCGATCACCTGTTGACGGTAGATGCCCATGTTCTGGCGCGGTCGCTCCGGTCCGCGGGTCACCACGAGACCCCAGGTGATCAGTGGTCCCGCGTCGCCCGGCCAGCAGGTCTGCACCGGCAGCCGGCCGAGGTCGACCTCGTTACCTTCGAGCACGATCTCCTGGCACGGGGCCCGCCGGACCTCCCGGGGCGCCATGTCGAGCACCCTGCGGAAGAGGGGAAGTTTCTCCCAGGCCTCGCGCAGGCCTCGTGGGGGGTCCGGTTCCTTGAGGGCCGCGAGCAGCCTGCCGACTTCGCGGAGATCGGCGACCGATTCCTGCCCGAGCGCGAGCGCAACGCGCTCCGGCGTTCCGAACAGGTTGCCGAGGACCGGGATGTCGTGTCCGGCCGGTCGCTCGAAGAGCAGCGCGGGCCCACCCGCCCGCAGGGTGCGGTCGCAGACCTCGGTCATCTCGAGCCGCGGGCTCACCTCGACACCGATTCGCCGGAGCAGGCCCCGGCTGTCGAGCTGGGCCATGAAGTCGCGCAGGTCCCGGTACTGCATGGGAGAGTCCGCCTGATCCGGCCTGTCCGGCCGGAGCCGAGTCTGGCGCCTGCATCGCGCCCGCTCAAGCAGCGAAAGCCGGTGCTAGGCTCAGGACAGTCGTCGAGGAAACCCGCATGCGCTTCGAGAACCCCTCCCCGGCCGAGATCGAGTCCCTGCTCAGGAAGGCGAGGACGATCGCGGTCGTCGGCCTGTCGGACCGCCCGCACCGAACGAGTCACGGCGTCTCCGCCGCCATGCAGCGTTTCGGCTACCGGATCCTGCCCGTCAATCCGCTCATTTGCGAGGCGCTCGGGGAGCCCGCGTTCCCGACGCTGGCGGCCGCCGAAGCGTCGCTGCCGGCCGGCGAGCGTATCGACATCGTCGACGTCTTCCGGCGATCCGAGCACGTGGCCGGCATCGTGGACGAGTGCCTCGCCCTCGGCCTGCCCGCGATCTGGCTGCAGGAAGGCGTCGTCGACGCCGCGGCCGCCGGGAGGGCCAGGGCCGCCGGGATGACGGTCGTCATGGACCGCTGCCTCTACAAGGACCGTGCCCGCGTCGGCGCGGGGGGCACATAGAAAAGGCCCGCCGAGGCGGGCCTTCTGGTTCGGCCGGAGCCGGGCGCTTACCAGCGCCCGCCGCCGCCACCACCGCCACCGCCGGAGCGGAAGCCGCCGCCGCCGCCACCACCGCGGTAGCCACCACCGCCACCCGGACGGCCACCGGTGCGCGGCCGGTCCTGCGCCTCGTTGACGCGCAGCTGACGGCCGCCCATCGAGAATCCATTCAGCGCCTCGATGGCCTTGGCAGCCTCGGCCTGCGGCATTTCCACGAAACCGAATCCGCGCGGACGGCCCGTCTCGCGATCGGTCGGCAGCGCGACCGACTCTACCGTGCCGTGCTGCGCGAACAGGTCGCGGACCTCAGACTCCGTCGCAGAGAACGGCAGGTTTCCAACGTAGATCTTCATATTCCTCGAGTCTCACTCACAAACAACGGATCGAGAGGCGCCTCCGCGCGGAGGGCATCGATCACCTACTACTCGGCAGGCACGCGGTCGAGGTCGTCGAGCAAGCAAGAAGCCGGCAGAGCGATCCTGGGCACAGCGAGTCCTGTCACCTGATCGCGGTCAACTCGACGATGCAAAGAGGCGCATGAGGCCTGGAAATGCAGGGCGGAAGGGCAGCGATCCCGGGGGAGCTTACCACAACCCCCGGAAATACAAGCGGAAATTGTGTGACAGGCTGCCCGTCCCGCCGGTCGGTCAGCCGGGCGAGCCCACGGCCGGTCAGTCCAGGCGCTTGTGGAAGCGCAGCGTGGCGGCGGTCATCATCACGACGAAGAACGCTCCGAGCTTGGCGAGCTGCGCGTGCATGTCGGTCAGGTGCGCCCCCCGCAGCACGATGCCGCGCACGATCTCGACGAAGTGGGTCAACGGCAGCACCTGGGCAATCCACTGCGCGGCCTGCGGCATGCCGTCGAACGGGAACACGAAGCCGGACATCAGGATGGCCGGCAGCATGGTCATGAAGGCCATCTGGAAGGCCTGGAACTGTGT
>Ga0209536_100002732_pt1 | contig 28727 bp, 23 predicted proteins | sample DeeMarSeWOR28_12_FD_187461 | JGI IMG/M metagenome (GOLD analysis project Ga0209536, IMG submission 187461) | Marine sediment microbial communities from White Oak River estuary, North Carolina - WOR-2-8_12 (SPAdes) (version 2) | ecosystem: Environmental > Aquatic > Marine > Intertidal zone >... | reverse complement strand
TAATGTACGCAATAATAGAGTCTGGCGGTAAACAGTTTAAGGTTGCAGAAGGTGAGACAATAAAGATAGACAGGATTGACAATAAAAAATCTGTTACCTTTAATAATGTCTTGATGGTTTCGGATGGAGACACTGTGTCCTATGGAGATCCGTACCTGAAGGCAGCCAAAGTTTCTGCTGACGTAATCGGGACGGAAAAAGACAAAAAGGTGCTGGTTTTCCATCAGAAGCTCAGAAAGAACCACCGGAAGCTTCGGGGACACCGGCAGCAGTATACGTCGGTAAAAATCAAAAAAATTCAGCTTAATTAAGAGTGGAGGATAACCATGGCTCATAAAAAAGGCGTAGGAAGTACAAGGAACGGACGTGACAGTGAGTCAAAGCGCCTTGGTGTCAAACGGTACGGCGGTCAGCTTGTCAAGGCAGGCAATATCCTGGTCAGGCAGTGTGGAACAAAATTTCATCCCGGCTTTAATGTAGGAACGGGCAAAGATTATACCCTTTTTGCCAAGGTAACCGGAATTGTGAAATTTGAGCGCAAGGGAAAGTCAAAACAGCAGATAAGCGTATATCCAGCGGAAGCATAAAAGTTATTAATAAAGATGACCTTAGAAGGCGGATTTCTATCCGCCTTTTTTTATGATATTAATTTCAAATACGAAACAAAGATAAAATGCCTTGCGCTCTTGAATTCATAACCTTATGTAAATTTCGGGAAGATTTCTTAAAACATCTTGATACGCAATATAACTGTCTACCTTTTTTGTATCATATGCAGATATCTTCTCATATGAACTGATATCCTATGAAATTTGTAGATCAGGTAAAAGTATTTGTAAAGGCGGGAGAGGGCGGCCGCGGCTGTGTCAGTTTCCGGAGAGAAAAATTTATCCCCAAGGGCGGGCCTGACGGTGGGGACGGCGGAAGGGGAGGCGATGTTCTGATCAAGGCCAAAAAGGACATGAACACCCTTCTGGACATCAGATACCGGCAGCAATACAGGGCTGAAAAAGGCCAGCACGGCATGGGGAGCGATATGCACGGCAGAAACGGAGAGAACCTCATCATCCCTGTCCCTCCCGGCACCTTGATTAAAGACAGAGAGACCGGTCAAGTGCTTTATGATTTAACGAAAGATGGAGAGGAGTTTGTCGTTGCAAAAGGCGGGCGGGGAGGCCTGGGAAACGCTCACTTCAAGACCTCCACACGACAGGCGCCCCAGTTCGCACAGCCAGGTGAGCCGGGGGAGGAAAGAACGCTCACCCTTGAATTAAAGCTTCTTGCGGACATTGGATTGATCGGTCTACCGAATGCAGGAAAATCAACCCTGATCTCTGCTCTCTCGTCTGCACGGCCAAAGATTGCCGATTATCCCTTTACCACCCTGAAACCTGTCCTGGGTGTAGTAAAATACAGAGACTTTAAAAGTTTCGTCATTGCAGACATCCCGGGATTGATTGAGGGCGCGCACAAAGGCACCGGACTCGGCTTCCAGTTTTTGCGTCACGTTGAGAGGACCTCAGCTCTCCTTCACCTCGTTGATATCTCCGAGATGTCGCAGGGCGCACCAGAGGAAAACTTCGAAAAAATAAACCGGGAGCTCGAGCTCTACAGTCCTGAGCTGCTCGATAAGCACATGGCCGTAGCCGGGACCAAGCTCGACATAAAGGGTGACGGCCGGCAGCTTGACAGACTGATGAATTATTGCAAAGATAAACAGTACGATTTTTTTCCGATATGCGCTGCCACAGGCGAGGGCTTACACAAACTGATACACTATCTCGCGAAAGTAGTAGAAGAGCATAAAAAACAGGGGTCAGGGCCCAGCGGCCAGGGATCAGGCGAAGCAAATTAGCTTGGTATTTTTTTGAGAAAGTTGAATATAGTATTAGACCTTTACAAAAGGGCGTTAGAGGCCAGGGTTAAGCTTTGTAGTTTATGGTCCCCGACCCCTGAAAACTTTATATGAAACGTCTTGTTATTAAAATAGGGAGCAATATTCTGGCATCTGCCGAGATAGGACTGAATACGCGCAGACTACGTGCCATTGCAAAGGACATATCAGCGGTTATTGACAGCGGACACGAGGCAGTCATTGTTTCATCAGGAGCGATTGCCGCAGGGCTGAAGAAGCTGGGGCTGAAAGGCAAACCTCATGATATTAAACTCCAGCAGGCTGCTGCAGCAATCGGACAATCCAGCTTAATGTGGGCATACGAGCGGAGCTTTGCTGAATTCGACAAAAAAGTCGCCCAGGTGCTTCTGACGCGTGACGACATTGCCAACCGCCTTCGATACATCAATGCAAAAAGCACCCTGTACACGCTCATCAGCTATGGTGTTATCCCGCTCGTCAATGAAAACGACCCTATAGCTGTCGATGAAATCAAGTTTGGAGACAATGACATGCTGGCTGCCCTCGTCGCAGGACTTGTTGAAGCTGACATGCTTATTATTCTCTCTGATGTTGAAGGGTTTTATTCAACTGATCCGAAGAAGCGTGGAGCCAGGATTGTGAAGACTGTTGAAAGGATAACCCCTGATATTGAGAAACGCGCCGGCGGCAGCGGAAGCACCGTTGGAACGGGCGGCATGTATTCAAAGGTCCTTGCAGCCAGGCAGGCGAACGACCACGGGATTCCTGTTGTCATAATGAATGGAAGAAAGGGCGGTCTGATTACAAAGCTGCTGAAGGGTTCAGCGGTCGGGACATTCTTTAAGGCACGGGAGCAGAGAATGTCATCAAGAAAAGGATGGATTGCGTACGGCGTAAAATCAAAGGGGGCCATTTTTCTTGATGACGGAGCGATTAACGCATTGACAACCATGGGCAGAAGCCTGCTGCCGTCCGGAATAATACAGGTAGAGGGTACGTTTAAAGAAGGGGATTATGTCCAGTGTGTCAGCAGGGATGGGAAAAAAATAGCAAAGGGCTTAACGAATTATTCTTCAATTGACCTTGATCTGATCAAGGGGAAGAAGACCTCGGAAATCGAAAAGACGCTCGGCTATAAATATTCCGATGAAGTGATCCACCGGGACAACCTTGTTCTGGTCTGAATCTGCCGGGAAACCCTCGCGTATTTTTCCTTCGCTTTTTTTAGTTTTTTTCTTGACATTGGACGGACAGCGCGTTTAATATGAGCGGAGAAACTGTCATTTCCTGATTAGAAGGAATAGAATAATCAGATATGGATGAACGGCCGCTTATACTCATTGTTGAAGACGATAAAGGCTTGAACCATCTCATGCAAAAGCGGCTGCGCAGAGAGGGCCTTGGGACCGAGAGCGCCCTGTACGGGAAGGACGCCATCTCAAAAATACTCCTCCATTCAAATATGCTGATGCTTCTGGATTACAGTCTTCCTGACATGAACGGCGTACAGCTGATCAACGAACTCAAAGAGAAAAGATGTGAAATACCATTCATTGTCATAACGGGAAGGGGCAATGAAGAAATCGCTGTTAAAATGATGAAACTCGGCGCAAAGGAATACCTTATAAAAGACCCAAGCCTGCTGGATATGATTCCTGTCATTGTCAATAAGGTAATGAAAGAAATAGAAATTGAAAAAAAGTTAGCGGAAGCCGAAATGATGATTCAGGAAAAATCATACTTAAACCAGCTTATTTTAGACAGGATGCCCTGTGTTATTCTTCTTATTCAGCCGCACACCCGTGAAATTATTGCTGCCAATACCGCAGCAGTAAATCTCGGCGCCGTTCCCGGCAGGAAATGTCATGAAACCTGGGGCAGAAAAGACGAACCCTGTCCGTGGTGCAAGGCACCCATCCTCTGGGAGACCGGCAAGGAACAGCATAGTATCTTTGAGGCTGACGGTACTACGTGGGACGCCTACTGGGTCCCGGTTGACGATAACATGTACATGCATTATGCCTTTGATATTTCCACCTGCATGCCAGGTGACAGTTCCTCCTCATAATTTCGATACGTTTGTCTAATATCGATTTCTCAAACCTCTTTATTATCATTAAAGAAGAGACAATTCCCGGGCCGATCTCTACGCTTGCAGATGCTCAGAAAGCAGGGATGATAACGATAAATTATGGGACTTTCCTTGCTACAGTTGTCAGTTTTCTCATAGTAGCCTTTACCCTTAATTTTATCCCATTCTGTTGGCCTCCGGATGGGAGAATTACATGCTTTTTAACAATAATTAATCTTATAGGCATATAAGATTTTATTAATGGACAGAATCATAAATTAGCAGTATTAGATTCTAAAGCAGAATCTCGACAAAGCTAAACCCTTCGTGAGACGGGGGCGGAAAGCGGCGGGTCTTGGACGTAAAGATGGCCGAGCTGCCGAAGGATAAACCTTTGGTATGCTCGGCCTTTTTAGATTCATTCAAGGGGTATGAATCAATGAAATAACTTGCTAAGGCAATGGGCACTGGACATAACAAGGAGGTGCTACTATGAAAAAGAAAATAATGATGTACTTGATGGGACTCATGCTCATGAGTCACCCTGTCTTTGCTGATGATGTGTTAATTGACAGCAGCGGTAATGTGAAAACAGGTGTATCAAACACTAATGGAGGCAATCTTGAAGTGACCGGGGCATCCGCAGAAGACGCTATTATGGGATTCAGCAGCGGTACGAGCGCTGCTGGCGTGTATGGAATAAACACCACCTATGGAAATTTCGGAATTCTGGGCTACGATAATTTTGGTGTCTACGGATACAGTTCAAGTTCATACGCTGGATATTTCCAGGGCAATGCAAGGATTACCGGGAACTTGACAGTAGACGGCACGTTCACGGGGAATGAAACTGACCCCCAGGTAGGTGCTCTCGTAAATGGGAACTGGTGTACTTCTGATGGAACACAAGTGAACTGTAATGAGAGCCCTCCGGTGATGACTGAAAACGACCCCACAGTCAATCCTCTTGGGAAGGCAGCGCTATCGTGTTCAACTGGTCAAGTTGCTAAATGGAATGGTTCAGTCTGGGCCTGCGCTGATGACATAGATACAAATACCACCTATTCAGCCGGAACAGGCCTTGACATTGCGGGAACAACATTCAGCGTTGAAATTCCGCTTACACTCAGCGGGTCAGCGGCTTCCGGAGGGATACTTTCTGGTACAAATAGTGCTTCTAATGGCTGGGGCGTTTATGGTTCCGCCCCGAATACAGGAGGGGGAACTAATTACGGCGGTTATTTTGAAGCTGCCAACACTGTTGGCAATGGTGTGTATGGAGTAGCCACAAACAGTGGTAATTATACTAACTACGGCGGGTCCTTTACTGCTAATGGCTGGACCGGTCGTGGCGTTCAGGGATGGGCACAGTATTCCGGAGCGGCAACTAACATTGGCGGTTACTTTCAGGCTGACGGTACAACAGGCCGGGGTGTGCAAGGCCATGCCTCAAATAGTGGCAGCGTAACCAATTATGGCGGATACTTTACAGCTGCCGGTAGCACGGGAGGGGGAGTTTATGGACAAGCAACCAGTACCGGTTCGGTAACTAACTATGGTGGTTATTTTCAGGCTGATGGCAGATATGGACGCGGTGTGTACGGGCGTGCAACGAATACCAATCCCGCGGGTGGAACCAACTACGGAGGCTACTTTCAGGCTGATGGGATCTATGGAATGGGAGTATATGGAATTGCGACATATGGCGCCGGAACTGCAACTAACTACGGAGGTTACTTTCAAGCTAATGGGATATATGGTTTTGGCGTGTACGGATATTCCACTGGCAATCCTGGCACAGGAGTGTATGGTTATGCAACTGGTAGTAGTAGCGATGGTGTGACTGGTTATACTAATGGAAGCAATAGCACGGGCGTAAGGGGAAGAGGTGTTGCATACGACTTTTATGCAGCAGGCCCGGGGCAGGATTACGGGACAGCGTCTTCCATCAGGTGGAAAAGGAATATTGTAGATATTGAAAACGCTTTGGATAAGGTCTTGGCCTTGAGGGGTGTATACTTCGACTGGGATGAAGAACATGGCGGCCAGCATGACATGGGATTTATTGCAGAAGAGGTGGGCAAGATCATTCCTGAAGTAGTCACGTATGAACCGGACGAAGTTTATGCGACCGGCATTGATTACGGAGCTATAACTCCGGTGCTTGTTCAGGCAATAAAGGAACAGCAGGAGCAGATAAAGCGACTGAACGATGAGATAGAAGAATTACGGAAATATCTTTCAGCGTTACCTCGTTAAAACCAGGAATGAAAGAGAGAGGCTGTTAGATTAAACGGAACACGTCAACACCAGGAGTGAGAGAGGAAGAGTTAAAACTCAAGCTGCTATCATGAACCGGTTCTCATCTTTTTATAGGCATTGATCAAGCCGTTTGTCGAAGCATCGTGGGTTGTCACATCGTTGTCGTCAGTGAGCTCCGGCAGTATTTTATTGGCGAGCTGCTTGCCCAGCTCAACCCCCCACTGGTCAAAACTGTAAATATTCCAGATCACGCCCTGCACAAATATCTTGTGCTCGTACATCGCGATGAGGCTGCCCAGCGAGCGGGGTGTAATCTGTTTCACCAGGATTGAATTGGTCGGCCTGTTGCCCTTAAATACCTTAAACGGTGCGAGCCGTTTTATCTCTTCATCGCTCTTTCCCGCTGCCTTCAGCTCCGATACGACTTCATCCTTTGTTTTCCCTTTCATCAGGGCTTCGGTCTGCGCAAAGAAATTTGAAAGGAGAATGGCATGATGATCACCGGCTGGATTATGGCTGATAGCCGGGGCGATAAAATCGCAGGGAACCAGCTTTGTCCCCTGGTGAATGAGCTGATAAAAGGAGTGCTGCCCGTTCGTGCCGGGCTCACCCCAGATGACCGGTGATGTTTCATACTCAACGTCTTTTCCGTCCCGGCCAACGTCCTTCCCGTTGCTCTCCATGTAGGCCTGCTGGAAGTATGCCGCAAAGCGGTGCATGTATTGATCGTAGGGGAGGATCGCCTCTGTCTGGGCATTGAAGAAGTTGTTATACCAGATGCCCAGCAGCGCGAGGATGACCGGGATGTTTTTCTCAAAGGGGGTCTCTCTGAAATGCCTGTCCATCGCGTGCGCGCCTTCAAGGAGTTTAACAAAATTATCAAACCCGATAAAACACGCAATAGAGAGCCCGATTGCCGACCATAACGAATATCTGCCGCCGACCCAGTCCCAGAAGATGAACATATTCTCGGGGTCAATGCCAAATTTGATCACTGCCTCCTTATTGGTCGAGAGGGCAATGAAATGTTTTTTGATATGTGATGCATCCTGTGCAGCATTGAGAAACCATGTCCTCGCCGTATGGGCATTTGTCATCGTCTCCTGCGTTGTAAATGTCTTTGAAGCGATCATAAACAGCGTTGTCTCGGGCGAAAGGTTTTTCAATGTCTCTGCAATATGCGTCCCGTCAATATTTGAGACAAAATGCAGACGTATATTTGGCACGGCATAGGGCTTTAACGCCTCGGTTACCATCACCGGTCCAAGGTCAGAACCCCCGATACCGATGTTCACAATGTCCGATATGGGCTTCCCTGAATATCCCGTCCACTGGCCGGAGGTTATGGTATTTGCAAATCCTTCCATGTGCGCCAGTTCAGCCTTCACGCCTTGCATGATATCATTGCCATCCAGCATAACCGGATCATGTGAGCGGTTCCGCAGCGCGGTGTGAAGCACAGCCCTGTTTTCAGTCTCATTAATCCTCGTGCCCGAAAACATGTCTTCAATTGCTTCCCCCACCTTCATTTCTGCGGCAAGCCTCAACAGAAGCTCCAGCGTCTTTTCATTGATAATGTTTTTGGAAAAGTCAACGAGCATGTCATCAAAGATAATTGAGTATCTGGAGAACCGCTGCGAATCATCATGAAACATTTGGGACATACGGACACCCTTCATGATACTGCAGTGCTCCTGTAGCTGCTTCCATGATTCCGTTTCCATCGGGTTTGTTTTGTTCAGCACGCTGCCCTCCGCACGAAATAGAATTTACAAAGAGAAAATATGTCGTCCATTATTAACCAATGCCGCCTGATTGTCAAGAATGTGCCTTGGCCACTCCCGGTGTGGACGTGGGATGGTCCTGAATACCGGGGTACTCCGCTGTGGTCTTTATTTTGATCATGCCCAGCAGGTAGTCAATCTCTTTGTTGATCTTTCGTATCCGTGCCAGTGTCTCCTGAAAGTGCCTATAACGTTTCGCCCCTTTTTGAATGTGTGCCGTATTGTTCTTTTTCAGCATGATAATTTTCTGTTTGCCGTTTTTGTTGACAGAGATGGCTGGATACGGACCATGGAGCTCGCCCCTGGAGCACCGGCACCTTTTTTTGCCACACTTTTTGTACACCCTGTGTAACAGTCCATGGGTCAGGGTTTTGCCATGCACCAGGCTAAAGATATGCCGCGTGCGCTGTTCATTGAGCTTTGAAAGCTTCCTCCTGATTTTCTGAATGTCAGTGAGGTCATCGATAATTTCTTGCATTAATATTAATTATCATATACAAGACCATAAAGTCAATGATTTATTGTAAATATTAGGCTGTCATTCATCTGCCCATGCCTGCTTCCTCTCATTATTCATAATGTTTTGACCATTCCCGAACCATAGCGCTCAAAAGCCAGGACACAACATTCCTGTCTCGACGTACAGTTGCAGGATTTATACAATCATGGACAATGAGCGCTACCCTGAAAGTTCATTCAATAGATACTTGCGGACATTATTGCTGAACGGTGAGCATGCCGCTTCACGATTGATTGATTACACACCCGGGTACGGCAAAGATCCTGTCTCCAGGTCACGCTCCCGCCTTACACGTGTTTCATTACGTCATAAATTTATTCCCGGTACTTGATGTTCCACGTGGAACATTGCATTGCGGTATGAACTCATATTTTCACATTTAGCAGCTGATTTTAATAATTTTTCCCTGCATATTCCATACATGATTCGGTTTCAAGTGAACCGACCGAACATACAGCAATGACAGACGTCCCACAGGCTATCCAGGCGCTCTGTTATTATTCCATTAATCCTGCCGAACCTGCCTTCATTTAGAATATACGTGTTCATGCGTGTACGCATATATCCTACAAATATGCTACATATTAACAGGTGTGCATAACCTCTTGAAAAGTTTTCTCGTATGCGCTTTCCTGTGCGCTAAGCCCGGCCTGACTTTTCGGGAGGTATTAATTGTCATTGCCGATTGTCTGCATGTGGAGAGATGGCGCACAGCCCTTGTCATGGCATAGTCGCAAAATGCTTTACGCTTTAAGCCCTTTATCTAAATAAACCGGTTGCTGGCATCACCATCCACATCCCATTAATTCTATCCCGTTTCTGAATACTGTATTTACTTTTATTCTTGCTTTATTCCGTTGAATAGCGCCTTCACTGCATGGTCATTGCAGTTTATTATTGAGGTCGCGAGATATCCACAGTCACCCATGTTCCACGTGGAACATGATTTAATCAAGCCGATAAATTGACTATTTCTAATACGTTATGCTACATTCTCAATTAAATTACGTATGGAAGATCTGTGGAAAAAATGTTGATTTTAGGGATAGACACGTCATGCGACGATACGGCAGCCGCCATTGTTGAAAATGGACGCAGGATTATCTCGAATGCAGTTTCAAGCCAGAATGAGATCCACGAAAAATATGGCGGGATAGTGCCTGAGCTGGCGTCACGCAGGCATATTGAAATGATATGGCCCGTCGTAGATGAAGCACTAGTGAGTGCATCACTGACATTCAGGGATTTGTCCGCTGTTTCTGTCACGTATGCGCCGGGGCTCATTGGCTCCCTGCTTGTGGGTGTCTGCTTCGCAAAATCACTCTCATTTGTCAATAACCTTCCACTCATCGCAGTGAACCACCTGGAAGGGCACATCTTTTCTACATTTCTCGAGCACAATCCCAAATTTCCTTTTCTTGCGTTAATAGCATCCGGTGGACACACAAGCATCTATATTGTATCTGACTTCGGACACTACACTGAAGTCTGCCGAACCCGGGATGACGCGGCAGGCGAGGCATACGACAAGGTTGCAAAGCTTCTTGGATTGGGGTATCCAGGCGGACCCTTTATCGATACGATGGCAGGCAAAGGGGACCCGGCTGCAATAGCATTTCCCAGGGCAAAACTTCAGAACAGTTTTGATTTCAGTTTCAGCGGAGTGAAGACCGCTGTCCTGTATCATATCCAAAAGAACCCTGAAACCGGAAAAGAGGACATTGCCGCAAGCTTTCAGGCTGCTGTAACAGATGTCTTAATAAACCGGGTCGTAGAAATTTCTGAAAAAGAAAATATTTTGAATGTGGCCCTGTCAGGCGGGGTATCCGCAAATAATGGACTCAGAACTATTTTCAAGAAGACTGCCGCTGAAAAAGGATGGGAGCTCTACCTTCCGTCCCGTCATTTATGCACTGATAATGCAGCCATGATAGCCTCTGCCGGATATTTTCGCTTCAAACGGGGAGAAACAGCAGACATGTCCTTAAATCCCAAGGCTTATTTACCGCTTGCCTAAAACGAGCCGCATTTCGCTCCTGCACCAAATAAAATTACCAGCCAACCGGCCGGTAGCAGCCTCTATCACGTGCAGTGGTCTTTCAGGTGACTGAGCAGCGCTGAAATTCCCTGAAAGGTTTCGCGGCATAATGGACATGCGAGGGGCCCTTCCTTCAATCTCTCTACCTTTTTCTGAATTAAATTTCTAATTCCTGACTTTTCCATATTTACTTATCCAATCTATCAAATTACAGATAATATAAAGATTCATGTTTCAAAAATCTTTTTTAGAGGCTGCGGCCCTCTTTCTCTTCTCGTGCACTCTGTTCATGAATCTTGCCATGCCTGATGCTGGCAATAATAAAGAATATGATTCCAACTGTCAGGGCTGAATCAGCAACATTAAATGCAGGCCAGTGCCAGTTTTTGACAAATACATCAATAAAATCAATGACTTTGCCCGTCTTAAATCTATCAATCAGGTTGCCGACCGCACCTCCCAGAATCAGGGACATTGAATACAGTTCAACGCCAATTGGAAGCTTTATTAAGTAAATAACTATACAAATTATAGCACAGATAGAGATCAGGATAAAGATATTATTTCCGAACTGGGCAAACAGGCCGAACGCCGCACCCTTGTTTTCGACATGCACGATTCGCAGAAAAGGAAGAACATCGATATGCTCATACAGCATAACCCTGCTGACTATAAGACGCTTGGTTATATAATCAACGACGATGATAAAGATGGATATGATTGCTACAAGTCTTGCTTTTCTCAGTTTATCATGACCTCGCAGCATTTTTTACATAAGTCCGGAAATTCGTCGGACATACCGACATTGGTGTCCCAGTTCCAGCACCGCTGACACTTGCCACCATCCGCTTTTTCAATAATCACCGCAATCCCCTTGAGTTCCGTACTGACATACGACTCAGGCGGCGCAGGACTTTTTGATATTTCAGCTGATGATGTTATGAAAAGTTCCGGGAGAAAATCGCTGTATGATTCAAGGAGCGCACCATACTTGTCATCAACATACAGAATCACTTTTGCCTCAAGGGCGTTGCCGATAAATTTCTCCTGGCGCTTGATCTCTAATGCCTTGTTCACTTCATCACGGACACGGACAAGGCCTTCCCACTTTTTCTCGAGTTCACTGTCAACAAAGTCATTGTTTATCTCTGGAAAATCAGCGAGAAAAACACTTTTAACCTTATCACCCGGGATGTGCTGCCACAGCTCTTCAGCTGTAAAGGAGAGGATCGGCGCAATCAATTTTGTCAATGATATCAATATGTTATAGAGTACTGCCTGCGATGCCCTCCTCTTCGGCGAATCTGATTTAAAGGTATACAGCCTGTCTTTCAGAATGTCCAGGTAAAAAGAGCTCATGTCGAGAACGCAAAATTTATATACCGCATGGTAGACCTCATAAAATGAGCATGTTTCATACGCATTCGTGACTTTTCTGATCAGGTTTTGCAGCATGCTGAGCGCCAGCCTGTCAATCTCCGGAAAGTCATCTTTCTTTTTATCATGCAGTCCGGCTGCTGCTGCATCCATGTCATAAATATTACCGAGCAGAAATCTGCAGGTGTTTCTTATTTTTCTGTAGGCCTCAACAAGGCGTGCGAGGATTTCGTCTGATATCCTCATGTCCTCGCGGTAATCAGCTGATGAACTCCAGAGCCTCAATATTTCGGAGCCATATTTTTTCGTTATGTCCTGGGGAGCGATAACGTTCCCGAGCGACTTGGACATTTTCTTTCCCTTTCCGTCAACAACAAATCCGTGGGTAAGAACAGCCCGGTATGGTGCACGCCCTCTCGTACCGACCGAGGCGAGAAGTGAACTCTGAAACCATCCCCTGTGCTGGTCACTTCCCTCGAGGTAAAGGTCTGCCGGACTCGAAAGCCTCTCGTCAGCCTCAGACACTGCAGCATGGCTCACCCCTGAATCAAACCACACATCCAGTATATCGGTCTCTTTCGAAAATACATCTGAACCGCATTGCGGACATTTAAATCCGTCAGGTGCCAGTTCCCCTGCAGACTTTTCAAACCACACATCAGCCCCGGCGCTTTCGAATGCTTTCTCAATACAATCCATGAGCGAACGATCTTTTATATATTCGCTACAGCTCTCACATTTCAGTAATGTGATGGGGACGCCCCATGACCTCTGCCGCGAAATACACCAGTCAGGCCTGTTTTCGACCATGCCATAGATGCGGTCCATCCCCCATGCAGGGATCCACTGCGCTTTTTGTATTTCATCAAGCGCATGCCTTCTCAAGTCATTGGTTTGCATTGAAATAAACCACTGTTCAGTGGCCCTGAAAATAACAGGCTTTTTGCACCGCCAGCAATGCGGGTATGAGTGCGCAATCATTTCTGCATCTCCGAGAAGCACGCCTATCTCTCTGATTTTATGTATTATTTCCTGATTTGCCTTAAATACGTACTGCCCGGCAAATTCTTCGATCTCCTCTGTAAAACGCCCCCGGTCGTCAACAGGTGTGAAGACATCAAGGCCATACTTCAGCCCTATCTCAAAATCCTCTTCACCATGCCCGGGAGCTGTATGGACAACGCCGGTACCCTGCTCAAGGGTAACATGATCACCCAGGATGGTCTTTACCTCACGCTCCATCCAGGGATGCCTGCAGACAATGCCTTCAAGCTCTGAACCGGACCAATCCTCTTTGGCAACTTCATAATCGTCCTGCTTCAATCCAATGTTATTCATGCAGTCTTCAACCAGGTCCTGCGCAACAATAAGCTCGCCATGCGGTGATTTCACGAGGCAATACCTGTATTGTGGATGGAGTGCCAGAGCCATGTTTGCAGGCAGCGTCCACGGTGTCGTCGTCCATATAACAAAATGTGTCCCCTTTGCACTATCACAGGCAAATTTACCCTGTGAATTTACGACCCTGAATTTGACATAAATCGACGGTGATTCCTTGTCAGCGTATTCTACTTCAGCCTCTGCAAGTGCCGTAACACAGGTCGGGCACCAGTGAACCGGCTTCTTCCCTTTGTAAACCGATCCATTTTCAACGAATTTATGAAACTCTTTGACAATCGTCCCCTCATAGCTGTATGCCATTGTTATGTATGGATTGTTCCAGTCCCCAAAAACTCCAAGACGCTTGAACTCTTCACGCTGAATATCAAGGAACCTCTCGGCATATTGCCTGCAGAGTTTTCTTTTTTCGAGAATAGGGGTACTCTCTTTCTTCGATCCGAGCTTCTTGTCCACCTGATGCTCAATCGGCAGCCCGTGACAGTCCCAACCCGGAACATAGGGTGCATAATAGCCCTTCATGGTCTTAAATTTGATGATCATATCCTTGAGGACTTTGTTTAATGTATGGCCAAGATGAATGTGTCCGTTTGCGTAGGGCGGCCCGTCGTGGAGAATGTAGCTCTTCGTTCGGTCCCTGTTCTGCATCTGCTGATAAATCCTGTTGCGGTCCCAGAACTCGAGAAATTCCTGTTCTTTCTGTGCCAGGTTGGCCTTCATTGGAAAGGCTGTTTTTGGAAGATTTAAGGTATCCTTGTAGTCATGTGCCATAATGAATTATATCCCGTTTTGCAAGGGCAGTGCATGCATTGCCTCTACTGATAAACAAACACAGAATGTAACATCAACCAGAAGTGTGTGTCAAGATACGATGGACTCTTGTCATCCTCTTTTTATTACAGCCACCGCGCGGGCACTATCCGTTCTATTTTTTCATCAACTTTATTTCTCGTTTCTGCATCCACTTCAAGGACCGGCGGATACCATGGCTTCATCCGGCAGTCAAAAACCACGGGCTGCCGGAGTCGGACATGAAAGCGGTGGCTTTCGGGCCTGTTGCCGTAAATATCACCGGCAGGCTCAAAACGGGTGAAGAAGGTCCACAGGAACTCCTGTAAACTTGCGGTTGCGGCCCTGGTGTCGTCGACAAGCAAAACCACCGGCCACTCCTCAAGGCCACTCTCCCCTGCAATCTTACTGCCAAGCTCAGGATCCGTTTCATACGCCCTGCACTGAAGGACAAGTGTGCCGGGCAGAAAGACCAACGGTTTATCACACCCCTCAGGAAGTGTCCCTTTGAATTCATGGGGCAGGCTTCTTATCGGGTCCGGTCCCAATCCCAGGAGCACGGCCTTAGATCCTTTGTTGACGGACGGCCCGGTATAGTCAAGCGTGTCCTGTGATACATTGTCAAATACAAAGAGGTCTGAGTGCCAGTTCACGCGCTCCAGGACATGCGTCCACAGTGTCGGGAAGTCAGAGACATCAACCTCCCCGTCAGTAATTATCAGGAATTTTGTAAGAGACAGCTGTCCTTCTCCAAGGATCCTCATCGCTGATGCAAAGGCCTCTCTGGGATAACGGTTATGAACCCTTGCAGCAGCAAGGGAATGAAAGCCTGTGTCTCCGAATGTCTTTAGCTGCCTCACCCCGGGCATAACAAGGGGGAACAGCGGAGAGAGCAGTTCCTGGAGGTAGTCACCGATATAGTAGTCCTCCTGGCGCGGCCTGCCGACAACGGTCGCCGGGTATATGGCGTCCCTGCGGTGATAAAGCCGGTTCACATGAAAGACAGGATAGTCGTGCTGTAATGAGTTATAGCCGAAGTGGTCGCCAAAGGGGCCTTCCGGCCTCCTGACATAGGGCTGCACCTCTCCCTTGACTGCAAACTCTACATCAGAGACGAGCGGATGTCCTCCGAGGGGATCATCGACCATATCAAGGCGCTTCCCCAGCAGAAGTGAGGCCAGGATCAGCTCCGGAACATCTTCGGGCACCGGAGCAATCGCTGAAAGAATCAGGGCAGGAGGCCCCCCGATAAAGAGACTGAGTGGAAGAGGTTCATTTCTTTTTTCAGCAACACTGTAATGATACCCGCCCCCTTTGTGGATCTGCCAGTGTATTCCCGCTGTGCTGTCATCATATCGCTGAATCCTGTACATCCCCAGGTTATGCCCTTTACCTTCCGGGTGTTCAGTATACACCAGCGGCAGGGTTACAAACGGTCCGCCATCTGAATGCCAGGACGTGAGCATCGGGAGTTCTGTTAATCGGGGCGGACGCTGGATGCTTTCAAGTATGGGAGCGCTTCTCTTTTTCTTTGTGCCGATCTTCAGCCCCTGGAGAAAAAGACCTTTTCGGCGCCAGAGTTTTTTCATATCAGGCGGCATCATTTCACCGGCCAGTTTCACTGCGTCATGAATAAATCTCACCGGACGTTTTCCAAAGGCAAGCTCTATTCTGCGCTTCGTCCCGAACAGGTTCGTGACAACAGGGAATCTGCTCCCTTTGATATTGCTGAAAAAGAGCGCAGGCCCGCCCTTTTCAATTACCCTTCTGTGGATCTCCGCAATCTCGAGATAAGGATCAACCGGAGTATCTATAAAGATCACCTCATGCTCTTTTTTCAGAATATCAATGTAAATCCGGAGATCTTTAATGATGTTCATAATCGACAATCCTTAACATTACATTCAGAGACGAATGTGCAGTGAATCACTTACACTGTAACGCTGCAGGAATGAGTTCGGCATATTTTAACAGTTGCCATCAAAAAATAGCTTTGCCGCAATACAGCAGCCCGGGTGCGATGGAAAGAATATGGCTTTGAATAATAATGAAAAAACCAATGGCCTGCCCCCATCATGCTCCTCATCAGAAGAAAAATTTCCTGTCCGGTCCTTCTCAGACTTTACCATTCAAGCATTTCTGCCGTATATATAAGCTGTATATTGATGATCTGGAAATAGTGACTTAAAAGATAGCAAAATAATCTATTAACCAACTTGGGAAGAGAATATGAAGGATAAATCAGCAATCATCCAGGAAGCACAAAAATTTGCTGCAAAGGGCCAGCTCGATAAAGCAATTGCAGAGTGGAAAAAACTCCTCGATGCAGGCAAAGACGGGAATGTCCATAACACCATAGGCGATCTGTACTTTAAAAAAGGAGAGGAAACCGAATCCATAGAGTCATACAGCAAAGCAGCCGAAATCTTCAAGAAAGACGGTTTCTTTCCAAAGGCCACAGCACTCTATAAGAAAATTCTTCACATTGTGCCAAATAACGTCAACGCACTCATTGCGCTGGCCAAGCTTGATGCGGAGCGGGGATTGACCGGGAGCTCTGTCGACAATTACCTGAAGGCCGCGGAAGTATTTAAACGAGATGCGAATACAGAGAAAACCATGCAGGTGGTCGATAAGATCCTGGAGCTCTCTCCTTCCGACGTAACAATAAAGATGAAAGTTGCTGACCTCTATGTCAGAAGCGGGATGCGGGAGAAGGCAATAAACGAATATATCGAAATAGCGTCTATCCATCTAAAGAATGCTGACTATGATAAGGCTCAGATATTCTTTAACAAGGTATGTGAGTCTGAGCCCAGCCATGTCAGTGCACTGCTCGGATTAGGTGCGGTGGAGGAAAAGCTCGGAAACATCGATCAGGCATTTGAATACCTGCAAACCGCACTGTCATACCATCCGGATGACAGGAAGGCGCTCCTGACCTGCTCAGAGACCGCGATTCAAAATAACAGAATTGAAATTGCAAAAAAAATTCTTGTACAGGCAACCAATGCATATCCCTCTGATGTTGAGTTTCAAAAATTAATGGGCATCGTTTATCTCACGGAAAACTCTCTCGAGCAGGCGTGGGAAAATTTGCTGCCCTATATAGATGAAGCCCTTGAAAGTAAAAGCTGGGAGGATGCGCTTGGTTTTCTCATGAATTTCAGGAAACAGTATCCGGAGCCCGTCATTCATCGTCTTGTCACCATTTACAAAGCGTTAGGCGAAACTGAGAAGCTCGTGCCGGAAATGAAAGACCTTGCGGCCATCTATCTGAACGCAGAGTCTCGCACTGAAGCGCTCCAGATATATAAGGACCTTCTCGACTTCTGCCCGGGTGATGAAACCGTGATTCATGAGATTAATGCCCTCGAATCAGAACTGGGGATCGCCCCTCCGCCGATGGCAGAAGCAGAAAATGCTGACCAGGTCGAAGTGCTCTCATCTCCGGATGAGCTCCTCTCTGATGATATTATTGCACCAGGAGAAAATCTCATTTCTCCAGAGGACATTGGAGAAGATGACTTGCTGTTGCAGGACAATCAGGAAGCTCCCGCCGAAGAGTCTTTTCCGATGGATGACATGGTACCTCCTCCTGTTGAACTTGACCTGAATGAATCCGCGGACGACCAGCAGGAATGTATAACCGATTCCCTGGAGAGCCTGGACATGTCTCCCGAAGAATTTGCTGAAAAAAAGTCAGAGGCCGACTTTTTTGCACAGCAGGGCATCACCGATGAAGCTTTAAAGATATATGAAAAACTCGCTGCCGCTTTTCCGGACAACGATGAGATCAAAAGAGCATTAGCAAAACTTGACCCCCGGGTTTCCAGAATACAAAATATTGAGGTAGAGCAAATCGCCCAGGATGAACCAACCATCATTGAAGATCGACCCGTCTTTCCGGAAGGTCCTGATGCACAGCTTTCCGAGGATCTCCCCCATAACGATCGTCACGATCTGCACGATATATTCAATCAGTTTCAGGACAATGATGAGGACTATGAATATCATTACAAACGGGGAAAGGAATTAAAACAAAAAGGCAAACTGGAGGAAGCGATCGGGGAATTTCAGAGAGCAGCCAAAGACCCCCAAAAGCAGCTGCGAAATGCAAGTGTTCTGGCGCTCTGCTATATGGAGAAGGGCGACTATCAGCATGCCATTCAGGAGTTTTCGAGGGTTATTGAAAAAATATCGCCTTCCGATAACGGCTATTTTAATGTAAAATATGAACTGGCACGTGCATATATGGGCAATAAAGATTATAATGAGGCGCTGAAACTGTATTCTGAGATACAGGAGCAGAGCCCTGACTTCAAGGATGTTGCAAAGACAATCCATGAATTAAAGTCCTTAACAGCAAGTACAGGGATAGATCAGAATACAAGAAAAGACAGGGTTTCATATATTTAAAACCAATATCGAAACATGACGGATAATCATTGTGAATTGATTCAGTCGACGTAATTTTTAAATAAATATTATTATTTTCGTATGGATCATCTCGAATTTTACAACCTGAAAGAGTATCCTTTTTCAAATTCAGTCGATAATCGGTTTTACTTTGACAATGAGCAGCATTCAGAGGCGCTTCTCCGTCTCAAGTACGCGGTTGATACCATGAAGGGACTTGCAGTCCTGGTCGGGGACGTCGGTACAGGCAAGACAACACTTGCACGGAGGATGCTGAACGAACTGCCGGAAGACAAATACGAAGCCGCGCTCCTCGTGGTTATTCATACCTCGGTCACCGCAGACTGGCTTATGAAAAAAATAGCCATGCAGATTGGCATCGACCACGTTCAGAACAGCAAACTCGAAATCCTGAGCCAGCTATACAATAAGTTTCTCGAGATCAATGAATCAGGGCGCAAAATAGTTGTCCTTATGGATGAAGTACAGATGCTCGAGTCCAGAGAGATCATGGAAGAGTTCCGCGGCTTACTGAACATGGAAGGTCCTGCAGGCAAACTTATTACGTTTATATTTTTCGGACTCCCTGAGCTCGACAACGTACTCGCCCTTGATGAGCCCTTAAAACAGAGGGTCGCGGTCAAGTATACCCTTTCCGGGCTGGGAGAAAATCTTACCAAGGATTATGTGAAGCACCGGCTTAAGGTAGCAGGATGCGAAGATGAACTTTTTACAAATGAAGCGCTCGATGCAATACATGGTTACTCACAGGGCGTGCCCCGCCTGATTAACACCATCTGCGACAATTCAATGTTTGAAGGGTTTCTGATCAAACAGAAACCGATCGGCAAGGACATCATTGATCAGGTCGCTTCCAACCTTGAATTAAAAGTATAAAGACTTCTTTCTTATGTATACCTTCCACAGGAGACGCTCTCTGCAGATCAGTTTTTTATCCGTCTGACAGCAGCCTGAAGTTCTTTTTTCAGATCAGCAATATTGATATGTCCGAGCGGTTTTATGGCCTGGTAATCGGAAACAATCGCATTAATAAGCTTTGCGTATTCCTGATGATTCCTCGCATCAACACGATGTTTTCTGACATTGTGCTCAATAATCCGTGATGCAAGCGACGCGCTGAAATCTTTCATGAGGTGTTCTTGTAAGGCTCTCTGAATGTTCAATAGTGCATGATTTAATGATTTCGAACTCTTTTGCTGCATCCTGATAACCTCCACCCTGAAAAATCCTCCGGAACAAATTGTCTCTTAACAGCATATCTCGATTAATTTTCAAAGTAAAGGTAAATTTCACATTCCGTCGGGCATTATTCAGAATCTCCCTGAATTAATGATTTTTTTGTTCATAAACAGATAGTCGGAAGATAAACGGCGCCTTTGTGCTTATGCATAAAGCACTGACCTGGATAATGAGTGCCGGAGAAATTGAGCGGGATAAGGAAGCTCCCCCAAACCGAGCTCCCTTATCCCAAGACGAATGAAGAGTCACCTGTCTTATCGGCAATTATTCTACCAGCCTTAATTAGCCTCTGGTGACCACACCGGGAGTGGACAGCAGCAGGGACAGGAGAGATATTATTCTTTAATCCCCATCTCAATCTGTTTATTCCTGAGCGCTCTGATTCGGTCTCGTAACGCAGCCGCTTTTTCAAATTCGAGTTTTTCAGCAGCCTGTTTCATTTCTGCCTCAAGCTCGCGAATTGTCGATTCCTCCCCGTATACTGACTTCTCTTCCGCAGCGACCGGCACGGTCCAGTAGTCTGCCTCATAAATCGAACTGAGTATATTCGTAATTTCTTTCTTGATTGAGGTCGGAGTAATATTGTGCTTGACGTTATATGATTCCTGAATTCTGCGCCGTCGTTCTGTTTCATTCATCGCAGTTTTCATTGACCCTGTTACTGTATCGGCATAGAAAATGACCATACCGTTCAGGTTCCTGGCCGCCCGCCCGGCCGTTTGAATAAGCGAACGTGCCGAACGGAGAAATCCCTCCTTGTCTGCATCGAATATGGCAACCAGCGATACTTCCGGCAGGTCAAGACCTTCACGCAGCAGGTTGACTCCGATCAGGACGTCAAACTCCCCGAGCCTCAAATCCCGCAGGATCTCTATCCTCTCAAGCGTGTCAATATCTGAATGCAGGTATCTCGCCCGAATTCCCACTTCCGCATAGTACTCCGTTATGTCTTCGGCCATTTTCTTTGTCAGGGTTGTAACCAGGACACGCTCTCCCCGTGCTGCCCGCTCCCTGATTTCTCCAAGGAGGTCGTCCAGCTGTCCTCCAACCGGCCTCAGCTCAATGACCGGGTCCTTTAACCCGGTGGGGCGTACAATCTGTTCAATTATTCTACTGCCCGACTGCCTGATCTCATACTCTGCAGGCGTGGCAGATATGTAGACAGCCTGATTCACCCTTTGCTCAAATTCATTGAACTTCAGGGGGCGGTTGTCAAGTGCAGAAGGAAGCCGGAAACCGTGGTCGATCAATGTCTGCTTTCGTGACCGGTCTCCCTCATACATGCCGCCGATCTGCGGGATGGTCGCATGAGACTCGTCAATAATGAGCAGAAAATCTTTCGGAAAATAATCAATAAGACACGCAGACGGCTCCCCTGGTTTTCTTCCGCTCAGGTGCCTTGAATAATTTTCGATTCCGTGGCAATATCCAAACTCATTCAGCATCTCCAAATCAAAGCGGGTCTTTTGCTCGAGCCTCTTTGCTTCAACTTCTCTGCCATCTCTCAGAAGGGTGATCAGCCTGTCATCGAGTTCTTTCCTGATTTCGCTTATCGCTCTTTCTATCCGCGGTCTCGGCGTAATCCAGTGGCTGTTCGGGTAGAGCATGATTTTTGTCAGGCGACGTATGACTTTCCCCGTCAGTGCGTCAAATTCAAAGAGGCCGTCAATATCATCACCAAAAAATTCGACTCTGACCGCGTTGTCTCCTGAAAATGAGGGGAATATCTCGACCACATCTCCCCGTACACGAATGGAGCCGCGCTTGAAGTCTTCGCTTCGCTCATACAGCATATCTACCAGTTTTCTCAAAAGGACGTCTCTCTCCTCTCTCATGCCCTCTTCGATCAGGAGGTGCATGCCGAGATAATCCTCGGGCGATCCAATGCCGTAGATGCATGATACAGAAGCAACGATAATCGTGTCCCGCTGCTCAAGCACCGAGCGTGTAGCCGAATGGCGCAATCTGTCTATGTCCTCGTTGATCGCGGCGTCTTTCTCGATATAGGTATCGGTTGAGGGCAGGTATGCTTCCGGCTGATAATAATCATAGTAGCTCACAAAATACTCGACTGCGTTCTCCGGGAAAAAAGCCTTGAACTCCCCGTAAAGCTGTGCGGCAAGGGTCTTGTTGTGGGCAATAACGAGGGCAGGCCTATTGACGTTTGCGATCACATTCGCAATCGTGAACGTCTTTCCCGACCCGGTGACGCCGAGCAATACCTGGTGCCTGCGGCTTTGCAGTATCCCTTCCGTAAGCGAATCGATGGCTGCAGGCTGGTCACCTTTTGGCTTGAAGTCTGAGATGAGTCTGAACCTTGCTGCGTTTTGCTCCGGGGATGCCATGATATGCCTGAAAACTACGTAAGCTTCTTTAAGATCCGGGCATACACATCAATCGCATTCTGCCCGAAGAGCACAAACCGGATTAATTCGATATCCTCATTCTCCTTGAGATAATGAATCGCTGTGCTCAGTGCGATTTCTGCTGCATCCTCCAGCGGGTAACGATAGGCCCCTGTGCTGATGGATGGGAAGGCTATGCTTTTAATCCCTCTTGATGAAGCGAGCTTTAAACAGTTCACATATGCACGTTCAAGGAGGTATGCTTCATTGCGGGAGCCGTCCCGGTACACAGGTCCGACCGTGTGGATAACGTACCGCGCCGGAAGATTTCCTCCTGTCGTAATAACGGCCTCTCCTGTTTCGCACCCGCCTATTTTTATGCATTCCTCCAGGATGCGGGGGCCGCCCGCACGGTGAACTGCACCGTCAACGCCGCCCCCTCCTCGCAGAGTTTTGTTTGCAGCATTTACGATCGCCTCTGTATCCTGCCTGGTGATGTCTCCTTCCGTGAGTGACAGAGTTCCTTTGTTGATTTTTATTTCCATCGCCACTCCTTTATCTATACATCAAACAATGCATTTCAAAGAATGCAGATGTTGGAAAATGATTTATTTGTCGATCCCTTAATCGCAATTTAAATAATCGAACATGTATATTCTTGTTTCAATCACTGTGCACAATTTCATAATTAATACAACGAGTTCAAAAAAATTATGTTTCAATGGCTGCATTATTTAAGTGATCCCAAACAATTAATGTATGTGCCAAAGGTATCTGAGCCGATCATTGTATAATGAAATGTATTGCTCACATCATAGCGAGAGTTTCCTGCCCAGATACTTCAGGTGGAGCTCAAGAAACTTCATGTCGTCTATGGTATCCACATCATACCAGAACGGAAGCATCGAGAAGCTGACGTTGTACGAAAACAGATTCCCGAGCACAAGATTCAGGACCTCCGACGTGTCCCACGGAATATTTTTAAACACGCCGGGCTCTATGGTCTTCCGGGCGCCCACAAGATACATGCCTCCGTCGCAGCATGGGCCGACAACAAAGTCTTTTTTCTTCAGCGCTGCAAAAGCCTGTTTTATGTAATCTCCCGGGATGGTCGGGCTGTCGCTCCCGATCAGCACGATGTCTGTATATCCCTTTTTTAAAAAATCCTTAAAGGCGTTGACAATTTTTTTCCCGAGGTCGCTGCCGCGCTGGTTGAACATGGGCATGTCATAGGTCTCTGCCATGTCTCTGAGAAACGCGTGATTCTTTGAAGGGGCACATCCAAGAAAACGGTCAATACCGCTCAGGCGCGAGCATCGAAACAGTGTCTCTCTGATAAATGCCTTATAGACTTCAACCGTCCTGTCAGCTCCCATGTCCGCCTGCAGCCGTGTTTTCACGGTGCCTGGGACAGGGGCCTTCACAAAGGTGAGCAATGCTTTCTTCATGGACGAATGATATCCACCTGCCTAAAGGGAAATCAGCTTTCTCTGATATCAAGGCCCGGACTCTTTTCGAGATCAGCCAACAACTTATCCGGATCAGGTGAATTATAGAGCATCAGGTTTTTAAACTTATGATACCCTTCAAGATCAATATCTATAAATTTGAGACCAACACCTTCATCATCAGTCCTGATGACCTGGCACATAAAGCTGATAATTTCGGTTTGCTGCTGAGTTTGAATTAAAATCTTAAAGAAGCCGGTTTCGCCGACCGGGATACTTTTTGCGTTGGCGCAATACATGTAGACGCCACTGAAACTGACATTTTTCGTTGTTCCCTTGTAAACCGCTTTTTCCGTCAGGACCAACTCTGAATCCTGTTTCAGAGTATTTCTTGAATTCTTTCTTCTTTCGATACGTTCGCTAGACATGAAGGATGTTCAGCCCATTATCACATCAGATTTTCCCATTCATTCACTGCTAGAAAATAATAACATAATCATTCATATTTGTTTAAAACGGCCAGACCCGGCTCACCTTGCGTGTATCAACGCCCCGGTAATTCCCGGCCCTGAGCAGATCGATAAAATTATCGTGATTGACAGCGTCTAAAAATTCAGTAAAGCAAGAACCGACTTCCTTCGGTTCATGTGCATCCGATCCTCCTGTATAGGGCAGGGACAGCTCACCGGCAACCTTGACGGCCTTGCTGTTCTGTGAATGGTGGCTGTATCCGTTATACCCTTCAAGTGCCCCAAAACCGTTAACCCTTTTGACCGCATCACCGAGGCTGTTTCCGCCGCGAAACGGGTGGGATGGTATTACGATGCCCCCTTCCTCATTGACAAGCCGGACGATTTCCATGACAGGAGCATATTTTATGGACAGTCTGTCTGTGTTGACCCCGAATATCAGGCAGTGCCCTTCCAGGGATGAAAACTCAACCCCTCTGAAGATCATGATTCTGTCCCTGTATTTCTCTTTCAGCAGCTCGACCGGTTCAGACGCCTCATATGAATAGTGTTCGGTGAAGGCAATGCCGTGGAGGTTTGCATGAATTGCGTGGAGAACCGCCTCCTCCGGTTCGGAATCCGCATCACCGCTGTATTTTGAGTGGACATGCAGATCTACTTTATACTTCATGAGACCGTGAAAGCACCATGTCCTTCAGTGTTTGTTCCCCAAGGGCCTTCTTTGTCGATGTTTCGAGAACCTCAAGGACGCTGTCAACGTCAGGTACGGAGATGACCTTTCTTTCAATAATCAGGGTCTCTTTTTCAGCCATGCGCACAACATTCAGCAGCTCAGAGAGGGTAATGGTCTCAATGTCTCTGGCCGGCACATAAGCAGGCGGTTCGTCAGCAGTCTCTAGGATCAATCCATTATTTTGTAAAACAGAAATAATGTCATACACCGGATCCACCGGCAGCTTCAATTCCTGCACAATCATATCGATTGTCCATGCAGGCTTGTTGTGATAATGATTCGCCCCGATAAAATACATAACCAGAAAAGCGAGCCTTTCCCGGAGCCGGTTGCTGACGAAAAACATTTCATTTTTTGCTGCGAGAAAGTGCGGGTACTGGTGGTAAAAAGAAATCTGGGCCCCGACCAGCAGAATAAGCCAGTTTAAATAAATCCAGATCATGAACATAATCAATATCGCAAATCCTGAATATATAGCCGCGTATTTTGCGGACGAGACCGTGAATGATGCAAAAGCCCATCCGGCAGTTTCCCACATGAACCCTGCCAGCACACCGCCGGTAAGCGCAGATGTGAAGTGCACCTTCGTGTTCGGGATTAATATGTAGATAAACGTAAAGGCACCACAGACGATTATATACGGCAACAGCTTGAGAAGAACATTGAAAAGCGATCCAAAGGGCTCAATCGACAAGACCAGCTGAACAAATGTATTGCTCATCACCGTGGCGGTAATGCCGATTGCTGAAAAAATCAGAACAGGGCCTATGATCATGACGCTGATATAATCGCTGAACCGGCGGGCGAGGGTCCTCGCCTTTCTGATTTTCCATATGGAATTAAAGGATTTTTCAATTTTCTGGATTACCGACACAACCGTATAAAAAAGCATCCCGAGACCTATTGAACCCAGAACACCGACCTTCATATTCTCGACAAACCCGATAATTCTTGATGTTATCTCAGCCCCCTTGACTCCCATCGGGGCGAGAAATTTCTGGAGAAAGGGTTCGACCACCTCATTGTGAACACCAAATGCCTTCAGGACCGAAATACTTATGGCAAGAATCGGTACAATGGAAAGAAGCGTTGTGTAGACAAGGCTCATCGCCCTGAGCGTGAGCTGCCCTTCGGTGAACTCACGGATCGCTACGTTCAGCAGACGCAGGGTCCTGATGATAAAAGATTTAAACCCGCTCGAAGCGCCGAGGTCAATGTCCCACAGCTCCCTCACAAAAAAATCCGTAATCTTTTTCTTGACGTCAATCATCCTTGTACCCATTTTACCATATGGTTAATGCCCCACTATCATATCGGCGTTTTTTCACAAAGCTTTTACGGATTATCGCTGTGTTATAGTAAGAGGGGATGAACAGTCCCGTCTCACATGACTGTCTGCCGAAGCCGGACAATTGACCGCAAAAGAATGCACCCACTGAATGTTTATAAGAAACTGCCGCAAAAAAATTGCGGTAAGTGCTCCGCCGCTACCTGCATGGCCTTTGCAGTCCAGTTTCTGCGGAGGATGGTCCCCCTCACAGAGTGCCCTGAACTTCATGATGCAGCCCGGGAGGAGATTGCCGCAATGCTCTCAGATACAGTCGACTGGAAGGAGCGGCGCCTGAAGGAATTACTCGAGGAGATACTCAGAATGGACATATCCATCAGAGCGGAAGACCTTGGCGCGCAGTTTAAAGACGGTTCGCTGCGCCTGCGCTATCTGGGAAGAGATATTCATCTGGATAATAGCACGTTCCGGGAAGACCTCGAAATCTGGGACAAACTGCTGCTGCTGTTGTATATCAAACAGTCAGGGCAGGGCCCTCTGGCCGGCAGGTGGGTCGCGTTCAGGGACTTGAAAGACGGTATGATACGGTCAGAGGCGTTTCACGATGAGTGTGAAATCCCGGTGGCGGAACTGTTCAAATCAGGAGGGAAAGAGCTTATCAATAAACTGGACGCAATGGGCGCCGACAGGGTAAGCGGGTTTTTAACAGAGAACGCCTACGTCCTCAATGTACTTCCACGTATCCCGGTGCTCATTCTCCTCTGGCCCGGAGATGATGACTTTGCGGCCGATTGTAAAATTCTGCTCGATTCTACTGCCACGGTTTTTCTCGATGTTGAGGCCCTGCTCTACCTTGGAATCGCGCTTGTGCGGGCACTAAAGGACTGAAGTCCCGGCCGTCCAGATAATGACCATCACAGGCAGAAGGTTGATTATGGGGTTGTCTATTGACCGTATTTCCGCGTAAATAGAATGCATTTGGGCCTCTTCCTCCAGCCGATCAGGTTAACGAAAGATGAGCGCTGAATGAAGCGCTGGACAATCAGTATTTTTAATATGATCTATAAGTATTTCTAATAGCATTTATTAAAAGAATAAATTTGACATATGTGCTGTATTACAATAAAGTCAAATAGGTGTTCGGCGGTTCTTATTAACCTGTTTGCAATGAAAGGAGAAACGATGCAACACAACAAAAGGAAGTTTAAAAGATTTGATCTTCCTCTTATTGTGAAGTTCAGGCCGATCTATGGCACTGCAGACTATTCCCTGGGGCTTACAAAGAATTTTTCGTTTGAGGGGCTGGGGCTTGAAGCGAGCGACTTCAATTTTATCCAGAATGAAAACCTCGAATTAAATCTTAAATTTCCTCAGAGCGGTTCTGTTGTTTCCCTTTTCGGAGATGTTGTCTGGAAGAGGCGGGCTGGTGATAAAAATATGGCCGGGATTAAACTCCGGGCCGAGGAGACTGAACAGCGAGATGAAATGATCAAAAAAATTTCAGCCTATTCGGATATATCGATACAGCATATTTACGGAACAGAAACGGGCGATTTTCTGAAGGCAGAGAAGCTTGAAGTCCCCTTACCCAAATCAGCTGAAAAAAGCGTCGCAAAACCGAAGCCTGAAAAGGCAAAAAAGGCCACACCCGTACAGGAATCAGCTGAAACGTCAGAGCCTGCATCCCGGATCGGGTTTATCAAGGAATACCGCAAAGGTGGCTCCAAATGCAAAGTAACATTCAGGCTTCCGAAGGAAGCAGCACCGGGGGCACAGCAGGTCACCATAGCCGGAGACTTCAATAACTGGGACCCGGAGAATACACCGTTGAGCCGGACACCGGACGGTGACTTCTTTGTGACAATCGACCTGAAATCAAAACAGGAATACCGGTTCAGGTACTGCATAGACGGCAGCCGCTGGGAGAATGACTGGCAGGCCGACAACTATGTCCCGAATGATTTTGGCTCAGACGACTCGGTTCTGATTATCTGAGAATTAAGCGCCCGTCAGGACTCTGAAAGAATTTTCTTGATGGTCCCGAGTTTCCGGACCGCCAGGTAGACCTTTTTTCTGTCGATAATCTCAGGGTCATACCGGACAGAAATCGTGTCGTCCCTGTAGTTGACGGCGGCATCAACGATCCCCGCTGTTTCACGGAGAATTATTTCCATGTCCCCGGCACAGGATGTGCAGGTTATATCGTCCGCAAGGAGCTTCATTTCTTTATATTTCTTTTCCATCTACTTGTGAGATAAAGACCGCAATGCTATATCAATGGAGAACAATGCCCTTATTAAGAATATTACTCAAAGAGTTTCCTGACATTTTTTCACAATAAATAGTCTGCAGCTAGGTTCTTTTTGTGCAAATTAAACAGCTGCATCTCCCTGAATTCCAAGGCTAAGCCTCGGAATTCAGGATACTCCTGCAAACCGTGCAGCGTAATTTCTCAACCTGATAAAGAGAACTCGAATCAGTTCCTGCTGGAACTTGACTCCAATCTCCGGGTGTTTCTTGAGAAATAATTCGAAAGAAGCTTTGTCAATAACAAGAAAAACTGAATCCTTGGGCAAAAAGACCCTTACTGGAGGCGGTTTTGCTCCGAACATGCTGGGATGGGCCAGAATGGACCCCCTGGTCATGCGA
>Ga0209536_100002731_pt1 | contig 28728 bp, 22 predicted proteins | sample DeeMarSeWOR28_12_FD_187461 | JGI IMG/M metagenome (GOLD analysis project Ga0209536, IMG submission 187461) | Marine sediment microbial communities from White Oak River estuary, North Carolina - WOR-2-8_12 (SPAdes) (version 2) | ecosystem: Environmental > Aquatic > Marine > Intertidal zone >... | reverse complement strand
TCTCAGTTATCATCCCCAATCACAACGGCGAAAAAACAATCGGCCGCTGCCTGGATGCCGCCCTTGCTTCCCAATATCCTGCCTTTGAAGTTGTTGTTGTTGACGATTGTTCAGCAGACAGCTCGGCAAACATCATTGCCAGGTATCCCTGCAGGCTCATCCGCCTCCCGGAACATGGCGGCGCCTCCAGGGCAAGAAACACCGGGGCCCAAAACAGCACGGGCGAACTGCTCTTTTTCATTGATGGTGACTGCCTCCTGCAGCCCCACACCCTTGCAAAAGCTGCTGCCGCATACCAGGAAAAAGGAGCCGGTGTCGTCATCGGCGGCACCTATACCCTGCTGCCCTATGACCAAACATTCTTCAGCACCTTCCAATCCGTCTACATCCATTACTCAGAGACAAAAAACATCGGCAATCCTGACTATATTGCCACCCATGCCATGCTTATAGAAAAAGATCTTTTTCTGAAAAACGGCGGTTTTGATGAACACTTCATGCCCATACTGGAGGATGTTGAATTCAGTCACCGTCTTAAAAAAAGGGGCGCCAGGCTGCTTATGGATGAAAGTATCCTGGTGCAGCATATATTTAATTTCACCCTGGCCAGATCAATGCGCAACGGCATCAGAAAATCCAAATACTGGTCTGTCTATTCCATTAAGAACAGGGACCTGCTTTCCGACTCCGGCACCGCTTCCCTGGAATTTAAATTTAATGTGCTCTCATGTTTCATCGCTATCCTGCTGGTCCTTCTGGGTATCCTCCTGAAGAGCTGGGGGGTTTCCCTTCCTGTTCTGCTGCTCTTCGGCACCAATCTCTACCTCAACAGGAATCTTGTCAGGGCCTTTCATAGGGCCCGCGGGCCATTTTTTGCAATCCCTGCCGTACTGTATTATACCTTTGTCTATCCCTTCGCTGTAGGCATTGGTGTCTTCAGCGGTATTTTCAGTCAACACTTCGGGTTGCGGCCATGACCTTTTCCCCTTTCCGGCATCTTGGTTCCATCATCTGGAAAAATCGGGCCATCCAATTCACCTTTTTCCTGACCCGCAGGTGCAATGCCAAATGCCCTTTCTGCTTTTATATCTCTAAAAAGGACCAGGCTGTTTCCGCGGCAGATGAACTTTCTCTCGCTGAAATTGAAAAACTGGCGCCGCAGCTCGGCAAACTTCTCTGGCTTGCTTTTTCCGGTGGCGAAATCTTTCTGCGGGCTGACCTTGTAGAAATCACGCAGCTTTTTTACAGGATCAACCAGCCGGCCATCATTCTGCTACCCACCAACGGCCTGCTGCAGGAAACTATTTTTAAGGCGGTGGAAACTATCCTGCAGGAGTGCCCCGAAAGCTCCATTGTTGTCAAGCTTTCCCTCGACGGCCCCGAACCGCTCCATGACGAGCTGCGTGGTGTCCCCGGTGCCTACCGCAAAACCCTTCAGACCTGTGAGGCCCTGGGAGAGCTGGTTGACAAATATGATAATTTTGAACTGGGCATCAACACCGTGTTCTGCCAGGCCAACCAGGATGATATAGATGAAGTTATTGACCTGGTCCAGACCCTGCCCCGGGTTAAAACCCATACCGTCTCCCTTATCCGGGGCGAGGTTTTCCGCAATGACCTGAAGCAGGTGGATCTTGAGAAGTACAAAAAGGTTATTGAACGGCTGGAGTCTGATTTGAAAAAAAGGCTTGCATCCACATATCGTTTCAGGGGTGGAAAGCTCAAGGCGGCCCAGGATATCCTGCAGCGCAGGCTTATCTATGAGGCGGCCCAGGAAACTGAACGCACTTTCCCCTGCTATGCGGGAAAACTGAACCTGGTGCTGACCGAAACCGGCGACCTCTATCCCTGTGAGGAATTTTCAGAGCGGATGCGGTTCGGCAACATCAGAGAGAGTGGATATGACCTGCAGCGGCTGCTGCACTCGGAGCGTAGCGAAAATATTCTGAAATTCATTCACGACAAGGGGTGCCACTGCACCCACGAGTGCTATTTCATGACCAATATACTGTTCAATCCGGCCCGCTATCCCGGCCTGCTAAAAGAGTACCTGCAGATCCTGTAAATTTTTCTAGCTCCTCAGCATCCTCTTTTTTTAAGTGACATTTTTAGCCTCAGTATGGTATAAAAAGTTCACACAAAGAATATGCCACAATGTGGTATAAAAAAATTTGTGTGAGTCTTAAAATGCCGCTCCTTGTAGCATGCCGTTCCCGGCATTCCGCTGTGTCATATTTATATAGGGAGTATTTTCTTTGAAAGCACACATGCCGCTTAATCCCTGCTTCCCATATTATTTCCCTGCCCCATCTTTCTGTACCCCAAAAAACAAGAATAAAACTTTACAAAAAGGAGGAGAATCATGGCTTGAAGATGAGAGGAAATATTGTAAGACTTTGTCTGAATTCAATCTTTATAAGGAGGAGATATGAATTTACCTGTACTGAAAAAACGTTTTTTAGCATTTCTGACGGTATTAACTGTCCCGCTTGCACTCATGCTTCTTTACAGCTGCAGCGGCAGCAGCAGTTACAGTACCCGCTCAACAGCCCCGCAAGTCATGATAAACGCAGCAACCCTGAACAACTGGGTAACAAACGGCTATGGCACGGACGCAAACGGGTATAACAAGCTGGTCATTCTTGATGTTGACAGCGCCAGCAGCTATGGAGCCGGCCATATTCCGGGTTCCTACAACCTGGATACGGGATCTGATCTGCAGACAGCCAGGTCCAACGGTGTTGTCTCTACCGTAAGCCAGGTCCCAACAAAGGAGATGATGGACAGCCTGATCCAGCGCACCGGCATTGATGAGCATACGGTGGTAGCGCTTGTGGGCAACGGCACGATGATGAACGTCGGCCGGGCCTATTTCAATTTCCGCTACTGGGGGTTTCCCAAGGAACGGCTGAAAGTCATGGACGGCACCAAGAGCGCCACCTATCAGGGTGATTACGGCTACAGCCTGACCACTGCTGCAACGCCTGATCCCACGCCTTCCACTTACAGTGTCAGCAGCCTGACGCCGGATGTTTCTGTGCGGGCCTCCCTGGAAGATATGATCGGCTATGCCCAGGACAGCGACCCCTTTACAGTGATCATTGATGCCCGGTCCGACGACGAGTATAACGGCGTAGCCCGCAAGACGACAGGCTCAACAAGTGGCACCTATGTGGCCTTTGAAGGGCATGTCAAGACCGCGGAACACCTGGAGTATGTTGAACTGCACCAAGGTGATAACCGGGCCAATCCGCTGCGGCCGGAAAACGAACTCATAGCGGCCATGGCGGCAATCAATCTGGATGAAGACGGTACCGGCATCTCATACTGCCGGACAAGCTGGCGGGCCGCAATCCACTTTTTAGCCCTTGATGCCGTCCTCGGCTGGAAGGCTCAGATATATGACGGCGCCTGGATCCAGTGGGGCCAGATGGCATCAAACGATCCTGCTATCGGCGGGGCCCTCGACCCCAGCTCACCCTGGCGTACCGATAACTCTGCTCTGTCAGAGGATATCACCTATAACAAGGCAGATGTTCTGCCTATGGATGACGCTGACCCCTTTGTCAGCCATGCCAGTTGGATCAATGAATACGACAAGGCCATATGCGGCACGACCCCTGCTGCACCGCTGGACCGCCCCGTCGATGTGATGGTTTCAGCAGCCACACTTAATGGTTGGGTAGAAGGCGGCTATGGCACTGATTCCTATGGTTACAGCAAACTGGTTATCCTTGATGTGGACAGCGCCAGCAGTTATGCGGGCGGTCACATCCCCGGCTCCTACAACCTGGACACGGGCTCTGACCTGCAGACGACCAGGTCAAACGGCATCGGTGATACAGTAAGCCAGGTCCCGACCAAGGAGATGATGGATGGCCTGATCCAGCGCACCGGGATAGATGCCCAGACCGTAGTGGCTTTTGTCGGCAACGGCACGATGATGAACGTGGGCCGGGCCTATTTCAATTTCCGCTACTGGGGCTTTCCCAAAGAAAGGCTGCGTGTCATGAACGGCACAAAAAATGCCACATACCGCGATGCTGCCGGTTATTCCCTCGCAACCACGGAAACACCTTTGCCGACACCTTCCACTTTCAGTGTCTGCAGCCTGCGGCAGGATACCTCTGTTGACGGTTTCCGCGCCAGCTTTGAAGAGATGCTTGCCGTGTCAGCGGACAATAATCCCGCCACCGTGGTCGTGGATGCCCGCTCGGCCAATGAATATGATGGTGTTGTTGGCAGTACCAGCGTAAGCGGCCAGAACTATGTCGCCTTTGAAGGGCATGTCAGAACCGCGGAACACCTGGAATATGTCGAACTGCACCAGGGCGGCAACAGGGCAAATCCCCTGCTGTCCGCGGGAGAACTTCAGGCGGCATTGACAGCCATCGGCGCCGGACCAAGCACAACGCTCTATTCATACTGCCGGACAAGCTGGCGCGCCGCAATCCACTTCCTCGCTGCTGACGCTGTTCTGGGCTGGCCGGCCAAGATCTATGACGGCGCCTGGATCCAGTGGGGCCGGATGGCCACAAACGATCCTGCTTATGGTGGTTCCCTTTCTCCAACCTCGCCCTGGCGCGCCGACAACGGCATCCACTCCGACGTCATCGTTTACAACAAGCCCGAAATCATGGTTGATATCGACCAGCTGTTTGCCAACTCCTTTGCGCCCCACGCCAACCTGATCAATGTTGAGGATTCTGCAACGGCGGTCGCTGGAGGCGGTTCAGGCGCAGGTGCTGGAGGGTCCGACAAGCCTGATGCTCCGGGCTATAACTAAAACGCTGAGGACGAATTAACCTGAAATAACCTGAAATAATGAGGTGTATTTATGGATAAAATTGGAAAAATTGTTTTAGTCCCCCTGGTGGCTGGGCTGTTCCTGGGCGCTTTCGTGCAGCAGGCCCTTGCCGGGCCGGCAATACGGATGCCCAATAATGTCGGCTGGCTCCAGATAAATTATGAAATGCAGTTATTCGGGCAGTGGCGGGACAACGGTTCCGGCCCTGACGGGACCGACTCGACCACCGATATTTACTTCAGAAGGAACAGGTTGAGCTTCCGGGGCATGATGAACGAAAAATATGGTTTTTACACGGCCTTGGAGTTTCAGGGTGACAGATATATCGGCGCCATAAATACCTGGGAAACCCCGGTTAATGACTTTTTTGTGCTCGATGCCTTTTTCATTGCCAACTATTCCGATGCGTTCAACCTTCGGGCCGGCCTGACCAAGGACCCCCTGGTCCGGGAGCACAATGTGGGCTGTTTTTTCCCCCTCTCTCTTGACCGTTCCCTTTTTGTCTATACCTCGATCCCGAGGGTTTCACGAGACTTTGGCGTGGTTCTCTGGGGCAACTTTATGGACCAGAAGATGCAGTATAAGGTTGCCGCCATGGAGGGCATAGACAGCACCAACCAGGCAGGCAGCACCCTGCGCTATACCGGCCGGGTGCATTACAGCTTCTGGGACCCGGAAAACCTGCCGCTCTATTTCAGCACCTACCTGGGTGAAAAAAAGGTTTTAACCGTTGGCGCCGGCTACCAGTTTGAACTGGATGCCGCCTATGGCAACCAGGCGCTGTCAACCCTGGAAACAGACTACCAGGCCTGGACCGTGGACCTCTTTGCCGAATATCCGACTGAAGCTGCAGGTACCTTTACTTTTGGAGCGGCCTATCTTGATTCTGATTTCGATGACGCTTACTTGAGCGGCGATCCTTCACCGGAAAGCATTGGCATAGACGGCCAGAAAAACGGGTATTATTTCAAGGCCGGCTACCTGCTGCCGAACAAGCTTGGACCCGGGCAGGTACAGTTTTTCGGGCGTTATGAAAACTGGAGCTTCGCCAATCTCGGCGGGGTAGAGGACCAGGAAATCGACTGGTATTCGCTGGGAATCAATTATTACCTGAACGGCCAGGACATGCGCTTAACCTTTGAATATGCTGTAAACGATTTTGACAAGGAGGATCCGGCAGATCCCGCTACAGACGATTTCGATACAGCAACAGTAATGTTCCAGTTCCGCTTCTAGTTTTTTTACTAACCCGCGGATTTAAGTCCTGGCGCCCTTGCAGGCTGACAATATTTGCAGGGCGCCAGGATTTATGTCTTACTTTTATGTATGAAAATCAGACGTAAACCCAAATACTTTCTTTCGTATCTGCTGGCCGGGATTCTTTTCTTTACAGCCAGACCCGGTTTTACCTGAGGGGGCGGCCTGAACCATGCTGGAGTCATGGGTCTTGTCCCGGAAGTAATGATCAGCCCGGAAACGCTGAACAGCTGGCTCATAATGGGCTATGGTGTTGATACCTACGGGTATTACAGGATGGTAGTCCTTGCTGTGGACAGCCCGGAGGGTTACCGCCAGGGTCATGTTCCCGGAGCCTATCACCTTGAAGAGAGCCCTGCAGATTTATGGTCAACACGATCAAACGGCATCTCTGCCAACTCCTTCCAGGTGGCGACCAGGGCCCAGATGGACGCGTTTATCCGCAGGGCCAACATTGACAGCGATGCGATTATTGTCATTACCGGCAGCAGAATGACCGCTATCAGCCGGGCCTATTTTAATTTCCGCTACTGGGGTTTCCCCCGGCAGCAGCTCAAAGTCTTAAACGGCACCAGTGCTACTTACGCAGCCGCCGGATTTGCCCTGCGAACTGAAGCGCCTCCTGTCCCTGAGCCATGTCAATACAGCGTGTGCAGCACCACGGGGCCTGCGTCTTTTTCTAACGTACGGGCTTCTTTTGCGGATATGCTTTTGGTGGCAGAAGACAATGATGTCGGAACCGTCATTATTGACAGCCGTTCCCCAGAAGAATACTCCGGGAAGCCTGGCAGTACTCTGCTCAACAGGGATAAAAGGGAATATGTCGCCTTTGAGGGGCATATAAGAACTGCTGTCAATATTGACTATCAAACCCTTTTGGTTGGGCAAAGCAACACCAACCAGCTTCTCCCAAAAGAAGACCTGTTGCAGGCCCTGAATAAACACAACCTGGTCGGAAACAATATTTCTTTCGTCTATGGTAAAAACGGGCAGGATGGTTCTGTGCTTTTTCTTGCTCTTGATGCTGCGCTCAATTTGCCGGTGAAGCTGTATGACGGCGGCTGGAGCCAATGGGGGCAGATGGCCGGAAACTCGGCCAAAGGGGGGCCGCTGCAGGAAGATTCACCCTGGAGGACGGACAGTGCAAGCCGCTCCGAATCCATTTCCTATAACAAGCCCCTCGGATTCATTGTTACAACAGGAGGAACTTATAACTCCTACGCAACAAAGGGGGATGCCATCAACAGCTTGGATTTAGAGGTTTGTGGAAAAACAGGAGAGGATATAAAAACAATTCCCATTGCGCCGGGTTATTAACTTAATTTTTTTATACCAGTCAGGAGGCATGCAATTGTCCATGAAAGTTTCTTTTACTGTTCTTACTATAGTTGCCACCGGCTTATTTATCCTGGCTACATCCTGCCAGCAGGCCAATAAAGGGGAAAGCAAATCGAAATGGCAGTTACAATCACCTCCAGGCTCTGCCGCAGGTTATGGCACTACCCCTTTGGAGCCCCTTGATACTGGCACCCCGAAAGAACCTGCATCTACACCTCAAAGCAGAGATAACGGCCATGAAGAGATAATTCCGGCTGCCAGTGCACCGGCATCCCGGCAACCGGCAACAGAGAGTGACCGACCCCATTCTTCCACTCCTGCCTTGAAGATTGAACCACCCCCCTCAGCGGCAGGCTATGGCAGTCCGTTTCCGGACACCGGGAAGCGCAAAGAAACTCCACCTGTTTCCCCGACCAATGCTTCCGGCGCTGGGGAGGCGGGGCCGGCCAAGAAAGAGCCCGCGCCCCGGCAGCCAACCAAAGAGAGTGACGGATCCGGGCCTCCCATTTCTTCCTGGAAGATTGAACCTCCCCCATCAGCAGCAGGCTATGGCAAGTAGTACCAAGGTCTCAGCGTTTGAAAATATCATCCCTGGTCTTGAGCCAGAACAGGCTTTTAACCCCCTGCCAGGCGGCAAGAAGGTCGTTTAAACTGCGCAGTGCCAGAAATCGGCGCCAGAGAAACTTCGGCCTGGAGTAAAATTTTTTCAGGGCCAGCTGCCGCAGCTCGGAAATCTGCTCCCGGGTCATGGTATAGGGCACAAAGGCTGCCCCCTGGTAGGTATAATCAGTCAGGTCCTCTGACATGGTGCCGTATTTTTCTATATTATCATAGAGCTCTGTGCCGGGAAACGGCGTGATGGCGTGAAAGTTGGCGATATCAGGATCGAGCTCCAGGGCAAATTCGATTGTTTTCAGGCCATCCTCAAAGGTCTGCCCCGGTATGCCAAAAAGAAAGGGGGTATACACCGTCAATCCCACCTCTTTGGCAGCCTTTACCGCCTTGCGTATCTGGTTCGGCGTAATCCCTTTGCGAATGGCATTCAGGTCCTTCTGCACGCCGCTTTCAGCGCCGAACAGAATAGCCCAGCAGCCGGCATCCCTGAATGCCTGCAGCAGGGGCTTATCCACCTGGTTCACGACCGCAGAGGCGAACCAGGTGAAATCAAGGCCGCGCTTTTTTATTTCCGTGGCAATTGTCATGGCTCTCTTGTAATCAGCTGCAAGAGTATCATCTATAAACTTGATCTCCCTGTAGCCCTGACTCAATACCAGCTCGATCTCTGCCATGACATTTTCCACGGAGCGATAGCGTATGCCGCTTTTACGGTGCTTGTCTATCTGAAAGCAGTAAAGACAGTTCCGGTTGCAGCCCCTGGCGGTCATGATGACGGCAACAGGTTTTCTTTTGTAGGTGGCAGGCGGGGGGATATATTTCCCGGCTTCACCCAAAAGTTCGCGGGCCGGGAACGGCAGCGCATCAAGGTCGGTGATTAGAGGGCGGGGTGGATTTTTTTTGATTTCGTGTCCCTGCCGGTAAGCCACCCCTTCAACCCCATGGAGGTCTTTCCCGGAGCCAAGCCTTTGCAGCATTTCAACAACGGTGATCTCGCCTTCGCCTGTGACTGCGGCATCGAGGTCCAAACAGTCCTCAAGGCATTTTTCCTGCAGCGCCACTGGATAGGGGCCGCCAACGGCCAGAAAAACATCGGCCAGGATTGATTTGACGGCTGCTGCCGTCATCTTTGCCTTTTCCCAGCCAAAGGTCGTGGAATAGAGGCCGACAAATTCCGGCTGATACTCCTGAACCTGCCGCATTATCTCATCATGCCCCATAAAGGCGCCATTATAAAAGCGCACCTCATGGCCGGCCTGCTGCAAAGCCGCAGCAACGTACAGTGTACCGAGCGGCTGCCAGTAGTTTATCTGGGAGCCGGCAGTCTTTGAGGAAAAAATATCCTCCGGGGCCCAGGCCGGTATGATGAGAGCACATTTCATGTTTTTGGGGTTATGTAACAAGAAATTTCGCAGAAAATTGTTGTTCTTAATAAATATCGCGGTTTATTTGCGGTCATCAATATTGATAATATATTGAAAAGATGACAACTCCAAACAAAAAAAAGCCAGGAGAGTCCATACAGAGACTCTCCTGGCTGCAATTTCTTCCGGGCCTGAGACTATTTCCAGGCGCCAGGTGTTATTTTATCTGAAAAAAACAGCTGCACCAAACAGGTAAAATATCGCCCTATTTGACAATCAGCACCGGTCGATCTGCGGTATTTGCCACTTCCCTGCTGACACTTCCCATGAAAAGACGGGCCCTGTTGCCCCTGGAACCTATGAGGATCATGCTGACATCCTCATCTTTGGCCGTCTGGACAATTTCCTCTGCCGGAATACCGGTCTTTACCATTGTCCGTATATTGGGCACCGGTGATCTTTCTTCAAGGGCACCTTTATAATAATTCAGTATTTTTTCAGCTTTTTTATCCATGGCTTCCTTGAATTCCGTGCCCTGGACCACATTTGCAAGTGTACTCAGTTCTGCGTCGCCCAGCATCTCATCCATCAAAGAGCGGCCGGCAAATTTTTCGACGAACAGCAGGATGATTTCTTCAGGTGCCATGCATTTGCAGATCTGCGTACATTTAGCAAAAATTTCTTTCGAACTTTTCGTGTCGTCAACTGCGATCAGTATTTTCATCTTCACATCCACCCTTTAGCGGTTAGCAGGAATCCATTAGATATTCACAGTGCCTGATGGTCCCGGTAGTCAAATCTTCTCTTACCGTCCTGGAGGGGCGCCATAACCACCTGATGGCGGAGGGGCGCCATAGCCGCCGGACCTGGGAGGCGGAGCACCGTAGCCACCTGATGGCGGAGGGGCGCCATAGCCACCGGACCTGGGAGGCGGAGCACCGTAGCCACCTGATGGCGGAGGGGCGCCATAGCCGCCGGATCTGGGAGGCGGAGCACCGTAGCCACCTGATGATGGTGGGGCTCCGTAACCACCCGAAGACGGGGGAGCTCCATATCCTCCTGTTGCTGGAGCGGCTCCGTAACCTCCGGAAGCAGGTGCTGCACCATAGCCGCCTGCGGACTTTTCTCCTCCGCCGTAACCGCCTGAAGACTGGCCTTCCTGGCTGTATCCAGCCTTCTCGACTTGAGGTGCCTTACCTGTCTGACTGTAAACGGTTAGAAATCCCAGCATTCCAACCACTATTACTATTATAATTGCCAGAGGTTTATTCATGTGTTGACCTCCTTAAAGCTTTTTATGCTCCTAAAGAAAAAGAGTGGTTATCCTTTTTCGATCATGTAGATGATTTTGCCGCCTTCTTTTTTCTGCTCCAGGATTTCGTGGCCGGCCTGCTCGCACATCTGAATAATGGTCTCGCCTGATGAAGCATTATCAAAAACAAGCTTTAAGGTGTCGCCTTCTTCCATTTTTTCCAGTGATTTCTTGCAATACAGCTGGGGATGGGGACAAACAAATCCACAAACATCCAATTCATAGGTATCATCACCGGTTTTTGTAAATTTCATTTCAGCCATTTGAGTTTTCCTCCAAATTTGTTTCTGTTAGTTCTTGATATTTAAACTTATTTAAAAGTCAGCCATCTCTTTTGCCATCTTCCTTTCTGTCCACCAGTTAAAGAACTTAACACCAAAGAAGGCTCCTGTAACCATGCCAAGACCAAAGAGCCAGCCGCCAGGATCTCCTCCTGCTGACCGGATAAAAAAGGCGCCGATGTTGCAGCCGAGACCGGGACGGGATCCGAACCCCATAAGGGTACCGCCCAAAAGGCCCCAGACGATGAGTTCGCCCTTGGGCGCCTTGAATTTGAACTCGTTGGCAATCAGGGACAGAATCATGGCGCCGAAAATAATGCCGATAGACATCCAGAGGGCAGGGTTGCGCCACAGTTCCGGCAGGCCGTTTACCACGCCGAAAAAGACGTTATGCCGCATGTCAAAGCCTATTTTTTCCAAAATCCAGCCGGCAAACTGTGCTTCCTGGGTGGTGATATACCAATATCCCGGATCAAAAACATTACCGAATATTCCCACATCACCTGTGTGACCCATTTTAGTAAGCAGCTGTCCAAAGTTGGAAACATTGAAGCGCAGCTGCATGCCCTTCATGACAAATATATGGAGTCCGGCCGTGATGCCGATCAATACACCCATCAGGGTCGTGCGCTTTGAAGCCAGGATCATGTCCCAAACCCCGCTTAAATGGACACCCAGTCCTGATTCTGGTCGCGGAGAATCCGGATTTTTCTTGTTGTATTTTTTGCGCTTTTTCACATAGCCTTTCTTCATATAGAAGTTATATATAACGAAAATCAGCAAAATAGCAGGGATTATGGCGTTAATCAGGGCGTCGCCGATAAAATATTTCCAGACACCGGGCAGAGCGCCGAAAAGCTTGGTGTGGGAGAGCTGGATCGTACCCTGGTCAAAAATATAGCCGGTGAGATAGTAGTCAAACCAGGAGGTTACATTTTCGCGGGGCAGCCAGGTTTTGGACATGGAGGACTGCACCCAGGCCTGCGGCACAAGCTTATTAAAGGGGCCGCCGGCCGTAACAAAGATTGCCTGGCCGAAAGAAATACCCATGATGGACAGGACGGAGGTGCCGTTGCCTTCGCCGATCTTGTAGAGGGAGCCCGAAGCGCAACCACCGGCCAGGACCATCCCCACCCCGAAAATAATACCGGCGATCAGGGTATGTATCCCTGCGGGAGCCGGGTGGAAGGTGCTCATATTGGTAGCCTGCAGGAGCGCCTGGATAAAACTGAAAAAAATCAGGGCGACCAGAATACCGACCGCCATTCGCGGCACACCGGCGGCAAAAAGGTCACGTGAGGCGGATGCAAAGCAGAACCTGCCGTACTGCAGCATCATGCCGTATGCGAGCCCAAACCAGATATACACATTCAAGTACATATAATTTGCACTGGCGCTTGCATACAAGAGACTGGTCAGGAGCATAACCCCGATAACAATATATGCCCTGCGTATATTCTTTTTCTCTTGGTCTTCCATACTCCCTCCCTGTGGTTAAATCATTAAACTGTGGTGCATTTTCAACAGACAATGCAAGAACTCAATGAATAATTAACCGTTTACTGTTGTTCCCTATACCCTGTCTTGTTTCACAGAATGTTAACAAAAAACCACCCGCGGTTTTCTATATAAAGCTAGCGGGTAATTTTCAGCAACAAAAAAAATGAACCCTCACTCATTTTTATAAATTGGAGTCTATAATTTGTCGCATGACAAATGTCAAGTAAAAAGGTTCATGGTCTCCGCTGACCCAAAACCCCTTATTGTTGATAACTTTTCTTAGAACTGACCTGCGGTTAGGGAAAAATACCTATGGGACAGCAACCTGTCATTTGTGGTACACTGTAACATATGTTTGGTGTTTGAAAATTTTGGAACTCTGCTGAAATCTTTTTTGAGAGGGATAAAGCAAAATCTTCTTTTCAGTGTCTTGCGGCAGGGTTGGTTTTAGATCATCTGAAATTATGACCAGACCATCTAGGTCTATTGTTGCCGGTGGCAGGGCATAGTATTCAGGCAATGGCAGTTCCCAGGTAAAACGGAGCGGGGCAGTTTTGACCCCTTCCAAAATCTCCGGGCTTACCGGTTCATATGCATATACCAGGTTTTTGTCCGTATAAATATCCAGAACAGGAACAGCGGTGGCAGGGTTGACAACAGCATTCTCCCCGGCAAGGCTCACCACCTCAACAGCGGTTCCGGGCAGAGAGTTTATATAATTTCCAGCAGCCTGCAGGTTCTGCACGCCAAGGGTTTTTAAAAAAGGCAGGAAACCCATAAATGCGATAACAAAGGAGGTGCCGACTACTGAAAAAACCACCTGTTTTATCAATGTGTTGTTTTGCAGTTCGCCCAAACCATAGGCTGCCATCAGGGCCAGCATTGGGAAGATGGGAATTGTATAGCGTATTCTTTTCACCTGCATGAACACAAAGAGGAGGAGGAGAAAACTGACGATTATAATCCTGAAATCCTTTTTTCTGAGTGCCGCCCCCATTGCAAAGAGAGCTGCTGCCGTTATAAACGGATGGACCTGGAACAAAAAAGTGGAAATATAGCTTTCACCCCAGCTATTCAGGCCCGGTTTCTGGTACAGCAAAAGAAAACGAAGTTGCTGCTCAATAATATCATTATAATGAAGAAACACCCCCCCTATCAAAACAAGGGCAAAGAGGGCCAGCACAAATCCCCGCCTTATTGTCCTGGACGGATTTATACATATAAAGTACGCATAAATTATAGGCATAAGCGCAAGCAGCATCCAGGTAGAATATTTTACATAAAAAACCAGAAACACTGTGAGACCGGCCAGCATGATCCGCCCTGTTCCGCCATTTTTTAAGGCATTTACACAGGTGACAACCGCGAGCATGAAAAAAAACATGGTCGGCACATCCACCAGCATCAATGGCACCTGTGTAAAAAGGTATGGAAAACCGAGAAGGAGCAGACCGCCCCTGAATCCGGTATCTTCATCCCAAAGGGTTTTCCCGAGCTGGTAGGTTAAGACTACTGTAAAAGAATAAAACAATGTATTAAGAACCTGGATGAAGATCCTCTGCTCGCCAAAAATTTTAAAAACCAGGCCATACAGGAAGGGCACAAGTGGAAGATCTGTCCAGGCAAAAACCTCCCTGCCCCACTGTTCTGCAAAATAGCCGACCCCATATTTAAAGAGCTGCTTGGCCTGGGTAAAATACCGCGCACTGTCCACAATTACCTCGGGTTCAGACAAGAAAGCTGACGCCGCGGCAAAGGAGGCGGCAAAGAGCACAAGGGCTTTTCTTTTTTCGTAAAAGGAAACCAGGCTGAGGAAAAAGGCGCAAGCCAGAACTATTGTCAGTATGAGACCTATGCGGGAAAGGCTGACAAAATCTGACACCCAGTTCCAGCTGGTAAGCCTGTTGTCATCAAGGTGCCTGTTGAAATAAAGGACAAAGACGGTTGCCAGGCTCAGGAGGAAAATGAAGAGGTGCAGCTCCACATGTTTTTCTTTCGGGCTTTTCATATCATCTCTGTTCCACCGTGCTCCAGGGACTCCCGCCACCCTTAATATCAGGCTTTTATGTTATCCAGGTAATTTGCACCAGCATTGTGGCGACAAAGCCGACATCTACCGATACTTACCCTACATCTATTGTATTTCAGACTTTTTTTTATCATCTTGACAAAAAATGAGCGATAAACAATAAACATATCCTTTGCATATTTTTTTTGTGAAAAAGATGAAAGGGAGAAATCATGGCCGAGATCAAGTTTCTGGTAGAGGGTATAGTCTGCTCCGGCTGCGCCATGGATATGGAAAATATCATGCTTGATATGGATGGAATAGAGGATGCTGCCGTAAATTTCAGGGATGGAGTTTTTTCCATTACCTATGACCCCGGTGAAATTGCGGCCGAAACCATCATAAAAAAAGTAAAAAATCTTGGCTTTAAAACCAAAATACTTACGGTATAGCCCAAAATTTCTTTTTTTATATCAAAACATTATAAACTTTTTTTAAAAAAATATTTTTTCTTGACTACTGTACCACACTGTGGTATCTAGAGGCTACTTAGAATCTTTTTAACAATTTAAGCAGCAGTTAGAGGAAAGCCATCTTGCCGCGACCACCAAAGATGGCTGGCTTTAATAAAAAAGAACTTGAAGGAGGTAAATTTGCTTAGCAGTTTATATTGGTCGTACTCAAAATAGTACACAAAAAAATCAATAAAATTAAAACGGGGGGAAACATGAAAAAGATATTATCAACTGTGGGGATTCTGTCCCTGGTAGCCGGTGCATACCTTACTCTCAGCACCGTTAACTCTTACAGTCCTGTAGCCACTGCTGAAGCAGGGGGCAAAAAAACCTACTCCGGCACCTTGTACGTAGCCGGCATGGGTGGCCACTTTTCCAAAGCCGACGTTACCATCGATCCCAACAACGAAGCCGCACCCATCACTGTAAACAGTGTAGACATGGTGGATATCGGCGGGGCGGGATACCCGACCCACGATGCCAGGATTGATGCCAGCGACAGAAACACCATGTACTGGTCTACCTACAAGCTGGACACCTGGAAAGACAAAGGCGCCCAAGGCGGCAACCTGCATGTTGGAAAGACCGACCTCAAATCAGGTGAAGTCGTTGCAGACGTTGCCTTCCCGGCACCGGAAAGAGCGGGATGGACCGGCGCCAACTACTGCGCTTCCGGGCAGTCCGCCAGTTCCTACATCCCTGTATCCATGGCCAACGAAGGCTATATCGATGTCTATGATAAAAAGACCATGAAATTAAAACACCGGGTGTTTTTTGATGATCTCGGCATCAAGGCCGGCGAGACCACATTTGCCCACGGCATTAACACACCCGACATGAAAAAATTCCTCTTGACCGTTAACGACACTCCAGCGGGTTTCACCAAGTGGACCGGCAACACCAAGCTGATCTATCTTGACATGGCAGCCCTGGAGCAGGGCAAAACCGTCAAACTTGCCGAAGCAATGATCACCGGCAAACCGAAAGATGCTGAAGGCGGCACCATCACCTTCAGGCAGTACTTCACCAATGACGGCAAGTACCTCCTGCAGTCCGGAGCTGACCGCGGCTACCTCATCGATGCCGAGACCCTGAAAGTGCTTGATGAGATTACTCCTCTGCCGGGTGAAAACCATGACATTCTTCCCACGCCTGACGGGAAATATGCAATCATGACCCTGCGCGAGAAAGCCAAGGACTTTGAGGGTAATGACTCTGTTGACGGCACCATCCTGCTCTATGATATTGAAGCCAGGAAAACCGTTGGCAAGTCGGCATCTGTCTGCTTTGCCTGCCATAAAGGCGAAGGAATCGGCAAGGCCATTCTCTGTGGTCTAGATGGCAACTGGAAATAAAATTTTCCAGACCTGTATAGCTAATAGTAGTTGATTAGAAGCGGGCTTCGGGTTATTTTGATCCGAAGCCCGCTTTGTATATATTACCGGCACCAATAAGGCAAACTACGCACTCATTATGGCACAGATCTCTTTTTTTTCCGTGGCGTTCAAAAACCTGAAGAGAAAAACTTTCAGAACAGGGGTGCTTGTTTTTGCTATCGCCCTGCTTGTTTCACTCCTTATATTTGCCATTTCCTTCACCGTAAGTGTGGCCTCAAGCCTGAAAAAATCATCGGAACGACTGGGTGCGGACCTTGTAGTGGTTCCGGTCGGGGCCCGCGGTTTTGCCGAGGAGTTCCTCCTTGAGTCAAAAAACACCTCCTTCTACATGCCCATAAGCATTATCGACAAGGTTAAAAAAATTGAAGGTATAGAGGCCCTGACCTACCATACGTATCTTTCTTCTATTTCCGGCCTGTGCTGCGATATCATGCCGACACGGATCGTTGCCTACAATCCGCAAACCGACTTTATCATCAACCCCTGGCTGCAGGAATCTCTCGGCAGGCCCCTGCAGCCCGGCGAGGCAATAGCAGGGTACGGCACCAGCGAAAACCTTGGTCTTGGCCTCCTGGATATTGAGGCGACAATTTTTAACAACCGTTTCAAAATTGTAGGCGTACTTGAACAAACCGGTACCGGCCTGGACCATGCCCTGTTCATGACGGAAGAAAACCTGAAAAATATCATTGAAAGCGGCAAATCCCCTCTCAAAAAAGGGGATATTTCCATAATCTTCACCAAACTAAAAAAGGGCTATGACCCAGACTTTGTGGGCCGGGTCCTGGAGGGGGAGATTCCGGAGGTTGATGTGGTGGCCAGAAGCGATATGGGTGAGAAGTTTATCAGTACCCTGGCTGATATTAACAAAATTTTTCTGCTGACTACGATTCTGGCCTCGGTTCTGACCACCTTTCTAGTCTGGGCTATTTTTTCAGCCATTGCCAATGAGCGTTCAAAGGAGATCGGCATCATGCGTGCCCTTGGCGCCCAAGAGTCCCACATTGTCAGGCTCTATCTCATAGAAGTCCTAGTGCTTGGTCTTTTGGGTTCCATAATCGGGGTGCTGGCCGGTACGTACCTGTCGGCAATGCTTGCCGGGTCCTTCAGCCTGCTGAAAAACATCTCAGCGGGCCTGACAGGCGGTCAGCAGGCCTCAATCGCCCTTGTCTGTCTTTTTATTGGAACGGCTATCTGTGTGACCGGGGCAATGATGCCCATTAACCGTATTAAAAAAATGGAACCGCTGTTGGTTATTAAAGAGGAATAACGTTTGTTTCTACGCATAGAAAACCTGACAAAAACATATACGGTTGACAATACAACCTTTATTGGAGTGGACAACATCTCCCTCTCCATCGACAAGGGGGATTTTTTATCCATTGTTGGACACTCGGGGTCCGGCAAAACCACCCTGGTCTCCATCATCGGCGGCATCCTGAAGCCAACCTCGGGCAGGGTTTTACTTGAGGGTGTGGATATCTGCACCCTGGACGACAAAAAACTGTCTGAATACAGGGTCAACAGAATAGGCTTTATGTTCCAGTTTGCCAGCCTGCTGCCCATTCTTACTGCCAGGGAAAATGTCCTGCTTCCCGGAATTTTCAAGCCAGAGCAACATCATCCGGAAAGCGAGAATATCGCCCGGGATCTTCTCGAAATGGTCGGGATCGGTGACAAACTGGACTCTTACCCCTCACAACTTTCAGGCGGTCAGCAAAGAAGAGTTGCCATTGCCAGGGCCCTGTTAAACAACCCGGATATCATCCTGGCTGATGAACCGACAGGAGACCTTGATGAGGACACAGAGGCTGAAATTATGCACCTGCTTGAAGAAATCAACAAGAAAAAGGGTGTGACCATCATTCTGATAACCCACAACCTTGGCTTGGCGGGAAAGGCCCAGAAAAAATTCAGAATGAGCAAGGGCCGACTCATTGATATTTAACCTGCTGGTCCTGCTTTACATAATACAAAAAGCCGGAGAGGAGCAACCAACAGTCCTCTTCGGCTTTTTACATACACCATGACAACTGAAAAGGTTTTCAGCCGCCCTGTTTTTTCACTTGAACTGCCTGCGGTCCCCTTTGGGTCTGTTCTATCTGAAAGTCCACCTTCTCCCCTTCCTGCAGGGAGCGAAAACCACCGGTGTCTTCTATGCCGGAATAATGTACAAAAATATCTCCATCGCTTTCTGTTTCAATAAAACCATATCCTTTTTTGTCATTAAACCACTTCACTTTGCCTTCCATAGTACCTTTAACTCCTTTTCGTTTTTGTGGTTTTATCCAAAGGGTGTTCCGGTGGAAAAAATGCAAAATTCTTTCTCTTGGTGTAATTCTGCTGTAACTACCGAAAAGACACCGATTCTCAATTTACACTCCTGAAAATGAATGTTCATTCATTTAAACAATATTTTTACTCTCTGCCATAAAAAAATTTTTATTTGCTTCAGGAGAACAATTTTTCCATTATCCTGTCATGAAAATAGGGCCTGAATTGCTTAATTTGAATATTTTCCCTGCTGGGGTGCACCCGGTTGGTGAGCAATACTATGGCAACTTCTTTTTCCGGATCAATCCAAAATGATGTCCCGGTAAAACCAAGATGTCCAACGCTTTTGGGGGAAAAATGGCTGCCGCTGCTTGATTCTTTTTTTGCCGGTGTATCAAATCCCAGAGCCCAGCTGCTCCCTGGGATTTTTTGCTGCCTGGCAAGAAATTGCAGCAGGTCTTCTTTTTTTATGTTGGGATGTTTTAGCTTCCCTTTCCACATATCTAGGATCATACCTGCATAGGTCGTCACGCCTTCAATACTTCCAAAGAGCCCGCTGTGTCCGGCCACTCCCCCCATGGTATAACAATTGTCATCATGCACTTCTCCACAGAGTATTTTTTTTCTCCATGGGCAGTTTTCTGTAGCGGTAAAATCCTTTTGGGAAAATTTTTTCTTTCCATTAAACAGGGGATTATAAAAGATCTTCTTTTCCAGATTAAGCGGTCGTAAAACTTTTTTTTCTACATACTCTGCCAGGGTGCATCCTGCTTTTTTTTCAATTATTCTTCCCAGCAGAATAAAACCAAGATCGCTGTAAAGAGAGGTTGTTCCCGGATCCTGCTCCAATGGTTCCTGCAGTATGAGGTTTTCAATAAAATCATTTCTCTTTTTTCGAGGCACATCCTTTAAAATATAAAAATATTCCTTGTGAGCAGGAAGTCCTGAGCTATGGCTTAGCAAATCCCTTGTCTTTATTTTACTTTTTTTCCCTTTTATTTTTTTTCCAAGCAGGGAGGAAAGGTTTTCATCAACATCTATTTTTTTATCATTAACAAGGCAAAGTATTGCCAATGTTGTTGCAAGTGGTTTTGTTAATGAGGCAAGATCAAAAAAATTATTTTTTTTTAATATCCTTTTTTCAGGATAAAGGGCTGCATTGCCGCAATAACATGTTATTGCTTTTTTTTCCTTTCCCAAACCACAGGTAACACCAGCTGCAGCAGAAGGAAAAATTCCTTTCATTACCCCTTTCTCAATCAATTTTTTACACTCTTTTTGCAACATAATAACAGGGGTTTTTTCTTTCTTCTTTTTTAACTATTATATATATATTATAAATATTTATAATTATTAAATAAAATATTTATTTTAAATATTAAAAACCATTGTTTTTTTGTAGTTTTTAATCTATAATAATTCTGTTTTTTTTCTTTATTTTTTTTATATAAAAAATAGTAAAAAATTTTTTATATTTTTTCTTTTACATATAATTATTTTTATAAAATGTTGATAACTTTCTTTTCATTTTTTTACACTTCTTTTTATAAATGATTTTTTAAAAACTTTTATAAAAAAATCAGAAAGTTATATAAATAATTAACATATTAATACCCTTAATAATAATATTCTTCTAAATACATATTAAAAATATATATAGCGAGGTAGTAAATTATGGCATTATCCATCAATGTATCAAAAGAAGATTTTTTACCTGTTCTTAACTCCTTGCAAAGTATCACAGGGAAAAAGGGGACTATGGCTGTATTAGCGAACGTCCTTATCCAAACCCAGGAAAATTTTATTGAAGTAATAGCAACGGATCTGGAAGTAGGTATAAAAAAGAATGTAGCGGCTGAAATAATAAGTGCCGGTTCAATTACCCTACCTGCCAAGATTTTATTTGAAATAGTGAGAGAATCAGGATCGGACAGCATAAAAATACAGGAAAAGGATAAAAACTGGGCCAGAATAAAAGCAGGAAGCAGCATGTATAACCTGGCAGGTACTTCAAGTGGAGAGTTCCCGGATTTTCCTGAATATGATGAAGAAGCGCTTGTATCATTGCCCTGTGATCTCGTTAAAGAACTTATTGAAAAAACAATTTTTTCAGTTGCCCAGGAAAGGGAAAGCAACTACACCCTGACCGGCATTCTTCTTGAAAAGGAAAAAAATGAAGAGGATAAAAGTTTTTTAAGAATGGTTTCCTCAGATGGACATCGGCTGTCAATCATGGAAAAGGAGTTAGATACAGAAAGTTATGACATTGTCATAGAAAAAAATACACTTATACCCAGAAAAGGGGTTTCTGAAATTAAAAAGGTTTGTGATGGGCAGAAAAATTTTTCCATTGCATCTGATAAAAAACAACTTGTCGTTAAAACAAAAAACTCTCTTATGATTGTGCGTCTTATGAACGGAGAATTTCCAGATTATAGAAGTATTGTAAATGTAATAGAAAAAAATAATTTTTTAGAAATTGAAAGAATAGGTTTTCTTGAATCCCTGAAAAGAACAAATCTTTTTACGGAGGACACATTCAACGCAATCCAGTTGACTGTTGATGAAAACAAACTTGTATTGTCATCGCAAAACATGGATTTTGGAAATGCCAAAGATGAAATGGAAATAATATACTCGGGAGAACCATTGGACCTTGGGTTCAATTGCAGGTATTTCATTGATACACTGCAGGTAATGAGAAGCGACAGAATCAAGGCGTATGTGAATTCAGACCAGAGCCCGTGCCTTATTGAAGGCGATGAAGATATGGGGTTTATCAGTATAATCATGCCCATGAAAATATGATATTTGAGAAAAACCAAGCAGTTTGTATCGTAGCCTAAAAATATCATATTGAAGCGGGATAAATGCCCGCCGGTTAAGAGTTTTTTAGAGACACAAAAAACTTACAGGGATGGTTTATAAAAACTTACAGGAAAATAATAAAAAAATGGAACAAACAGAGAAAAAAGAGCCGGTTAACGCATACGGCGCTGAACAGATAAAGGTTTTGGCCGGACTTGAAGCTGTCAGGAAAAGACCATCGATGTATATAGGAAATACAGCAGAAGAAGGCCTGCATCACCTGGTATATGAGGTGGTTGATAACAGCATAGATGAAGCCCTCGCAGGATATTGTTCCCAGATCAGGGTGACAATACACCAGGATAACAGCGTTTCTGTTGAGGATAACGGCCGCGGTATCCCTGTTGATATGCATCCGACAGAAAAAATGTCGGCCCTGGAACTGGTAATGACAACCCTGCATGCCGGGGGAAAATTTGATCACTCCACCTATAAGGTTTCCGGGGGGCTGCACGGTGTTGGTGTCTCGGTGGTCAATGCCCTGAGCGAGTTTACCCGGGCCGAAGTAAAGAGGGAAGGGAAAACATACCTGCAGACGTATAGGTATGGAAAAAAAGACAGCGATATCAGCATAATAGGTGAAAGCGCCCTGTCAGGAACAACAATTACATTTAAACCGGATACGCAGATATTCACCGAAACGACAGAATACAAATACGATATTATCCAGAATCGTCTCCGGGAGCTGGCCTTCTTAAACAGGAACGTAAAAATCCTGTTAAAGGATGAAAGGAGCGGCGCAGAGGATGAATTTCACTATAAGGGCGGCATTGAATCCTATGTGGAATATTTAAACCGCAAAAGAAATGTCATAAATCTGCGCCCCATAATGATGGCGGGCGAAAAAGATCAGGTGCAGGTAGAGGTCGCCTTTCAGTACTATGACGGCTACTCTGAGCGGCTTTTCTCCTTTGTTAACAATATTAACACCAGGGAGGGAGGCACCCATGTAGCCGGGTTCAGGGCCGCCCTTACCAAGTGCATTAATCGCTATGCCAGCGATGACATCGTTCCCAAGAACCTGAAGGAAAAAATGGGAGGGGATGATGTCAGGGAAGGCATAACCTGTGTTATATCCGTGCGGGTGCCTAACCCACAATTTGAGGGCCAGACAAAAACAAAACTTGGCAACAGCGAGGTCAGGTCAATAGTTGAGAGTGTGTGCAACGAAAAATTATCCATTTTTCTGGAACAGAACCCCCAGGAGGCCAAGAAGATCCTTGCCAAGGTGGTGGACGCGGCCAGGGCCCGGGAAGCAGCGAGAAAGGCAAAAGAGCTGACCCGGAAAAAGGGCGCGGGCCTTGACCTGTTGATGGCCGGAAAACTGGCGGAATGCCAGTCAAAAAAACCGGAAGAGCGGGAGATTTTTCTGGTTGAGGGTGATTCAGCCGGGGGCAGTGCAAAGCAGGGAAGGGATCGTGCCTTCCAGGCAATTCTGCCGCTGCGGGGTAAGATCATGAATGTCGAAAAGGCCCGCCTGGACAAAATATTGAGCAGCGAAGAGATAAAACAGATAATTTCAGCACTGGGCACAGGATTTGGCAACGACGAAGATTTTGAGATTGAAAAACTCCGCTACCACAAAATAATTATCATGACAGATGCCGACGTGGACGGGGCCCATATCCGCACCCTGCTCCTGACCTTTTTCTACCGGCAGATGCCCGAGCTTATTGATGGCGGCTATGTTTATATAGGCCAACCACCGCTTTACCGTTTGGGGCGCGGTAAAAGTGAACAGTTTTTTACTGATGAAGAGGCACTTAACCAGCACCTTTTTCAGCAGGCAGCAGACCAGTTAACCGTGCATGTAGAAGAGGGGGAAAAAAGAACCCGGGTGGAAGACCTTGTGGGTCTTCTGCGGAAACTGTCAAGCCACTTGCAGATTATTGAATACCTTGAGCGTATGAACCTCTGGGAGGACATGGTCTACTTTCTCCTGGAAAACGAGGTAACATCAGCGGACCAGTTTGGTGAAGAAGACTTTGTCGAAGGCCTCAAAAGCAGACTCAAGGGCAGAAACATGAACCTGGGCAACATAAGGCCCTGCAGATGGAAGCCAAGTTGTTACGAGTTTGACACCGCGCAGAAGGACAAGGCTCACATCATCATGACCATAGGGCCGCAGATTCCCCTGATCCCCGAGTACCGCTCAGCGCTGCTCCTCTTTCCGCAGATCAGGGAATATCTGGGCAAAACCTTTGTAATTGATACGGGAAAAAAAGAGATACCTGCTTCAAACTGGAAGGAGCTGTTAACCACGACGAAAAGTGAGTCGTTTAAGGGCAGCTCTCTGCAGCGCTATAAAGGTCTTGGCGAAATGAACCCGGAACAGTTATGGGAAACCACCATGCATCCGGAAAAGCGCACCCTGCTGCAGGTGAATATTGAGGACGCTGAAAACGCCGATGACATTTTTATCACCCTGATGGGTGAAAAAGTAGAGCCGCGCAGGGAATTTATCCAGAGCCATGCCCTGGAAGTGAAAGAGCTGGATATTTAATGAGTTGAACAAGACAATATTGTGGTCTGCTGCATAAAGGTTTTTCTCTACTTTTCTGCTGCAGACTTAAAGCAACTTCTCAAATAATGTAAGGGTTATCGTTTTATGACCGTTGAAAAAGAAATTCCCAAACCCAATAAAATATCGATCGAGAAAGAACTGAAAAAGTCCTACCTTGATTATGCAATGAGCGTAATTATCGGCCGGGCATTGCCTGATGTCAGGGACGGCTTGAAGCCCGTCCACCGACGGGCTCTATTTGCCATGCGGGAGCTGGGCAATTTCCATAACCGGCCCCACCTGAAGTCTGCCCGTATTGTGGGTGATGTTATTGGTAAATATCACCCGCACGGGGACACGGCAGCCTATGATACCATTGTCAGGATGGCGCAGCTTTTTTCTCTGCGCTACCCACTGGTTGACGGCCAGGGGAACTTCGGGTCCGTTGATGGCGATTCTCCTGCGGCCATGCGTTACACCGAGGCAAGGATGACCAAAATAGACCAGGAGTTAATTGCTGATCTTGACAAGGAAACCGTTGATTTTGTTCCAAACTATGACAACAGCCTGACTGAGCCCGTTGTCTTTCCAACAAAAATCCCCAACCTGCTGATCAACGGCTCTTCCGGAATCGCCGTTGGCATGGCCACCAACATACCGCCGCATAATATTACAGAAGTTCTTAACGGCCTTATTGCCATGATTGACAATCCCCATATCACGGCCCATGAACTTACTGAGCTGGTTTCAGGGCCCGATTTTCCAACCGGCGCTTATATCTGCGGCCGGGCCGGTATCAGGGAAGCCTATGAGACCGGCCGGGGGTCCATAATTCTGCGGTCGAAAACCCATGTTGAAGACCGGGATGGAGGCAAGGAGTCCATAGTCATCACCGAAATCCCCTATCAGCAGAACAAGGCCGCCCTGGTTGAAAAAATTGCCCTGCTTATCAAGGAGAAAAAAATTGAGGCCATCTCCGAGATCAGAGATGAATCGGACCGTCAGGGCATGCGTGTTGTGCTTGATCTCAAAAAAGGTGAGATGTCGGAAGTCGTTTTAAACCAGCTTTATAAAATGACACCCCTGCAGAGAAGCTACGGTATTATTCTTCTGTCGATTGTCAACAACAGGCCGGAGATCCTTAACCTCAAGCAGATACTGGAGCACTTTCTCCTGCACCGCCGTACCGTTGTCTATCGTCGCACCGTCTATGATCTGCGCAAGGCGGAAGAAAGGGCCCATATACTTGAAGGCCTGAAGGTGGCCATCAGCAACCTTGATGAAGTTGTGGCCCTTATCAAGGCGTCAGAGAGCCCCAGAGAAGCAAAAACCGCTTTGATGGAACGGTTTGAGCTTTCAGAGATCCAGGCCCAGTCCATTCTGGATATGCGGCTGCATCGGTTGACCGGCCTGGAGAGGGAAAAGATCATCAGCGAGTTCGAAGAGCTGTCCAAGCAGATTGCCTGGTATAAAGAGGTTTTGCATGATGAAACACTTGTCATGAAGATCATCCGGGACGAGTTTTTGGAAATAAAGGAACAGTATGGCGATGAGCGGCGCACTGAGATAATCGAAGCACCGGATGAAATATTGCCCGAGGACCTCATACCCGAGGAGGAAATGGTGGTGACCGTAACCCACTCAGGCTATATCAAGAGAAACCCGGTGAGCCTGTATCGCGCCCAGAAGCGCGGCGGCAAGGGGGTACGCGGCATTACTACCATCGAGGAGGACTTTGTCAGTGACCTGTACCTGGCTTCAACCCATGATATGTTCCTGTTTTTTACCAACCAGGGAAAGGTGTTCTGGCGCAAAGTATATCAAATTCCCATGGCGGGAAGAACCGCGCGCGGCAAGGCCATAGTCAACCTTCTGGAGCTTGCAGAGGGAGAAAAGATGGCGGCCATTCTGCCGGTGACAAGCTTTGATACCGAAGATGAACATTACATTTTTATGGTAACCAAGCTCGGCAGGGTCAAAAAGACGAGCCTGAACGAGTTCAGACGGCCACTGCGCAAGGGCAAGATAGCCTTGCGCATTAATGAGGGCGACGAGATCATATCAGCGGTGGTCACCAACGGCAAAAATGAAATTCTTCTGATTTCAGAAAACGGCATGTCCATCCGCTTTGATGAGCGTGACGTGCGCCCCATGGGTCGTGTGGCTGCCGGGGTCAAAGGTATTACCCTGAAGCGGGGTGACACCGTGGTGGGTGTGGAGGTGCTTGCCACAAACTATTCCATCCTGGCGGTGACGGAAAACGGCTACGGTAAGCGAAGTTCTGTTGATGAATACCGGCTGCAGCGTCGCGGCGGCAAGGGAATAATTGCCATTAAAGCCAGTGAGCGCAACGGCAAGATCATCGGTGCCATGCAGGTGGTGGAGGACGACGAGGTCATGCTTATTGCAAGCAGCGGCAAGATAATACGTATCAACATGCAGAATGTCCGTGTCATCGGCAGAAACACCCAGGGCGTTCGACTTATTAACCTGGAGGCCGGGGAAAAGGTGGTGGCCATGGATATGGTCGCCACGGAAGAGGAGGACAATGGTGAAGAGCCTGACCAGGAGGAAGACCGGGAGACGAGCTGATGACAGTTGAAAGGATAGCTGTCATAGGAGCAGGCAGTTGGGGAACGGCCCTGACCAAACCCCTTACTGACCTGGGGCAGACGGTATCCCTCTGGGCCCACCGCAAAGAACACGTTGCAGAACTCAAGGCGACTCGTCAGAACAAGGCCTATCTTCCTGGGTTTATATTAGCAGACACGGTTACGCCGGTTTCTGACTTAAAAGAAGCGGTTGCAGGCCATACCATCATCATAATGGTGGTGCCCTCCCATGTTTTTCGCAAGGTATTTACAGAACTTGAACCATATCTGGATAATGAGTCGTATGTGGTTTCAGCTTCCAAGGGCATAGAAAATGACTCACTCCTTACCATGACCCAGGTTATGGAGGAGGTTCTGTCATCTGCTGCAGGCGCTGGCGAAAGAAACATTAAGACAGGGGTGCTCTCCGGCCCCAGTTTCGCCAGGGAAGTTGCCGCCGGCTTACCAACGGCTGTTACCGTTGCTTCGCGGAACATGGAGGCCGCCACCTATATCCAGAGGGCTCTTTCCTCTCCTCTTTTCAGGGTCTATGCCGCCACTGATGTAATCGGTTTGGAACTGGGCGGGGCATTAAAAAATATTGTTGCCATCGGAGCAGGTATCTGTGACGGACTCGGGTACGGCACCAATACCAGGGCCGCCCTTATAACCAGAGGCCTGGCGGAAATAAGCCGGCTTGGGGCTTCAATGGGAGCCGACCCCCTTACCTTTTCCGGGCTGGGAGGATTGGGGGACCTGGTCCTTACCTGTACAGGCGATCTGAGCCGTAACCGCATGGTGGGATTGAAGCTCGGGCAGGGCAAAAAATTAAGCACGATCCTCTCTGAGATGAGGATGGTTGCCGAGGGGGTCAAGACAACGCGGTCTGCATGGAATCTTGCCAGAAAGGTTGGCGTGGAAATGCCTATCCTGGACCAGGTTTATCAGGTTCTGTACCAGGATAAACCATGCAGGGATGCTGTCAGGGATCTTCTGGCCAGGAGCCTCAAAGAGGAACAATGGTAGCTGGAGTGCAAAAAGGCTCCATCTGCTGTGTTATGCTGCAATCCTCGTCACTGCGACGCACGAAAGTGCGCCTCGTTCCTCCTATTTTGCATGCCTTGCATCTAAAGCCTTTTTGCGCTCCAGCAATTAGTTGATATTTTCTTGGTGCTAAAATCTATTCAGCCGTTGCCTTAGCCAGGGTGAAACGTTGTATACTTGATAGTTTCGGCGGATACCCCCTTAAAAGACTAAACACTATACACTTTTATCTTCCGACCAGTCGTTGTGTTCAAACTCTTTATGGTCAGGCTTCGGGGGCTTGACTTCGGCCAGGCGCGCCTCCAGCCAGGCGAGAATTTTGTCGAATTCAGCCACTACCTCGGCCAGCGCCTTTCCCCGGTGACTGACCCTGTTTTTTTCCTCTCCTGTTAATTCAGCAAAGGTTTTGCCGTAATCCGGGGAGTAGAAGACCGGATCATAGCCAAAGCCTGAAACGCCTTTGGGCTCAGTAGTGATTTTTCCTTCACAGCGGCCCTCATATGTCAAGGCAGGGCCGGAAGGCACGGCAATGGAAATAACACATTCAAAGGCAGCACTCCGGTCGCTTTTTCCCTCCATTTCGCGCAGAAGCTTTTGAATGTTTTCCTGATCTGTAGCGTTTTCACCGGCATACCGGGCCGACTTTACTCCAGGGGCGCCGCCGAGGGCCTCAACCACCAGTCCGGAATCATCGGCAATGGCCGGCAAACCAAGGACCTTGGCAGCAAAAGCCGCCTTTTTATAGGCGTTGTCATCAAAGGTTTCCCCATCCTCTTCCACCTCTGGAAGCGCACCAAAATCATTGAGGTTTTTTATCTCCACAGGAAAATCTTTCAAGAGCTGCTGAAACTCTTTCACCTTGCCGGCATTTCTTGTGGCAAGGACAATTATCTGTACCATGGTTTTTGTTCTCCTCAAACTGTATCAGGTGCGTTATAAATATTGAATTAAGCGATTATGTTTTTGCCAGTATAGAAAAGTTGTAGACCGTGGGGCCGATGTGCAACGGTGCACTGTACTGTAAAATAAAATTTTTTCAAATCTGTTTCATATG
>Ga0209536_100002730_pt1 | contig 28731 bp, 19 predicted proteins | sample DeeMarSeWOR28_12_FD_187461 | JGI IMG/M metagenome (GOLD analysis project Ga0209536, IMG submission 187461) | Marine sediment microbial communities from White Oak River estuary, North Carolina - WOR-2-8_12 (SPAdes) (version 2) | ecosystem: Environmental > Aquatic > Marine > Intertidal zone >... | reverse complement strand
TTTCCCCGCTCCCATTGGACCATGCTGAGCCATATGCTCATCTTTCACGGACGCCGTGTGTGCAAAGCCCGCGGGGCAACCTGTTCCGAACATCCACTCTGTCGGCAATACTGCTCGAACGTCAACGCGGCCGAGCGACAACGATGATCACCCCACGAGACGAATGACCCCGATGAGTGACCGCATCGATCGATTGAAGAAGATTCTCGAGTCTGAGCCGGACGACGCATTCTGTCTCTACGGACTGGCCATGGAGTATGCCACTGCCGGCGACTCGGAGGAGGCGCTGCGTCTGTTCGATCGGGCGATCGCCGCCGACCGCCCGTACGCGTTCCTCTGGTTCTTCGACGAGCTGGTCGGCGTGAACGAGCGGGTGAAGAACGCCCGCATCAACACCTACGGCGTGTACCAGAATCTTCACCAGTGGAGCGTCGAGTAGTTCAAGACGTGAGAAGCGCCGGCCAGTCGTAAAGCGCGGTCGTGCACGCGTGAACGCAGTCCTCGTCGAATTGGGTCCCGGAGTGCTCCTCGAGTTCCCGTAAAGCTCTGCGAGTCGACAGCGCTCGTCTGTAAGGACGCTCGCTGGTCATCGCGTCGAAGGCGTCGGCCACCGCCACGATCTTCGCCTCCAGAGGGATCGCATCCCCGCTCAACCCGTCGGGCAGGCTGCAGCCATCGACGCGCTCGTGGTGCCAGCGCACGATGCCGATGACGGGGGAATCGCTGGGCAGAAGTGGACCGAGAATCTTGGCCCCGATGACCGTGTGCTCCATGACGTGACGGTACTCGTCTTCCGTCAGTGGGCCGGGCTTCCGCAACACGTCACTGCGCACGCCGATCTTCCCCACATCGTGGAGCTCGCCGCCGAGGGCGAGGGTCGCCTGCTCCGATTCGCTCAAGCCCAGCTCGCGTGCGATGGTGAGCGTGTAGGTGCTGACACGTCGCGAGTGCCCCCAGGTATAGGCGTCCTTCGCCTCGAGCGTGTGGGCCAGCGAGCGGATCGCGCGTATCAGGTAACGCTCGATGCCGGCTGCCTGGGCATGAGCCAGAGGTGCGAGTGCATAAGGGAACAGTGAGGTCGCTGCCCGTACAGCAGAGGTGCCCAGAGGAGCTCTCCGATTTCTAGGCTTATATAGAGAGGTGGGCTGGCCTGGGTACGAATCGAACAGCTGCGTGTTGGCGATGGTGGATACCGTGGTCATCGGAGAGCCTCCCTGTGTGCTGTGACGCTGTTTCGAGTAGATCATTCCCAGTAACCTTTCGAGCCTCTTCTTCTTCAACGGGTGGAGCGTCAAAGGGCAACGAGCAGGCCATTCGCCATGCCGAAGTTGGAAATCGTTTAATCAGCCGGTGTTTGTGGAAGAATCACACGCCGAAGAGTGGAGCGAAGCGTTGATACGTTTTGGAGCAGCTGAGCCGAATCGTATCAGAAAATTCAGCCTGCAACCAAATGGTACAGTCCCTGCATGTCCGTGCTACACGGCGGTGCAGACCCCTGGGTTTGTGTAAGGCCGCCCGCTTCGAGGATTGCAACTCCCGCCGACCCGCCAAGCCAGCAAGTCCAGAAGCACATTGAAGTTAGGACCCGCCCTCAGAAACCGTAACTGGCTGGAGGTGAGATGTGGCGATGCCGATACAGCACGGTTTTCGACGCGATGCCGAAGCTGTTCGCGGTCCTTGGACCACCTCTCTCGCCCTGGCATGCATGATGCGCAGGAGGTCACGGTGAAGGAGGTAACGATCATCGTGGTTCGACTCTCTGATGCGTTCACCGAGGTATGGACGGAACTCGCAGGCGAGCTTCGCGTGGACCTGCGGGTACCGGCAGCGGACGATGCTTTCACGGTGGGACCAGAAGTAGCGGCCGTGATCATCGCTGCAGGTGGTGCCGAGCGTGAGGCTTTGGAGTGGACGGAGTCACACGCGCAAGATGCCGGCGCACCGTTGTTGGCGGTGGGCGCGGACACGGGCCATCGGATAGCGGCACAACTAGTCGGCGCCGGCGCGAGCGACTACTTCGCGTTGCCGCAGGACATCGAGGTGCTGACGAACACGGTGAAAGCGGCGGTCGAGTATCGCAAGGCGGCGCGGCGCCGTGAAGCGCGGCTGTCGGAGGAGTCGAAGAGCGAGGTGTTCGACGAGATCGTCGGTGAGAGCACCGCGTTGAAGGAAGCCCTGGTGCCCGCCACTCGTGTGCTACCGCATAGCGATGCCACGGTGTTGATCATTGGCGAGACCGGAACCGGCAAGGAGCTGTTGGCTCGGGCGATACACGAGGGCGGACCCCGACGCGGGGCGCCGTTCGTCGCGGTGAACTGCACGGCGTTGCCGGCGCAGCTTCTGGAGTCGGAGCTGTTCGGTCACGAGAAGGGTGCGTTCACGGATGCTCGAGCGGCGAAGCCGGGTCTATTCGAGATCGCGGCCGGCGGTACGTTGATGCTGGACGAGATCGGCGATCTCGCGCCTGAGTTGCAGGCCAAACTGCTCCGCATTCTCGAAGACAAACAGGTTCGTCGCGTGGGCGGTACGACCTGGCGGAAGGCCGACGTGCGGATCATCGCCGCGACGAACGAGGATCTCGAGAGAGCGGTCCGGATCGGCAAGTTCCGCCAGGATCTCTATTTTCGGCTGAGCGTGATCACCCTGTCGCTTCCTCCTCTTAGAGAGCGGGACAGCGATTCGGTGCTCATCGCCGAAGTACTTCTGGAGCGATTAGCCAACCAGTACGGCCTACCGGTACCACAGCTAAGCGACGATGTGCGTCGAGCGCTGCTAGCGTATCACTGGCCGGGGAATGTACGTGAGCTCAAGAACTCGGTGGAGCGATCGCTACTGCTGTCGCAGCCGGGCGAATTGAGCGTCAAGGAGCTGGCGAATCGAACGTCGGGTGTGCCAGCGGGCAATGGTCCGATTCCGTTTCCTGCTTCGCTGCAGGATATCACGGCGGCCGCGGCCCGAGCGACGCTCGATCTCTGTCAGGGCAACCGCAGCGAGGCATCGCGCCGGCTGGAGATATCGCGTGCGCGGCTCGTTCGTTTGCTAAACAGCCATCGACCCGCCGAGTAACTTCCGAGGGATATGCTATGCGCACATCACACCTACTAACCGGTCTTGCAGCAGTGTTCATCTTTGCTGCTTGCGCAGATCCGATGGGGCCCGAGCCTGGTGCCTCCGGTGCCGATCCGGTTTCGTTGCTCTGGCATCTGTCCGCAGACCGGAGTGGCGATGGTACCGCTGACTCCGAACTGCACTTCCTGGAGGTATCGAAGACAGCGCCGCCGCTGGAGATGTACGCGGCGAGCTTCGAGGCGTGCGGCTGGCGGTCGCAGACTCTGCAGATCCGCTACGAGTCGGCATCTGGTGGAGACGGGCCGTTCTTGGAGCTGACGATTCCCAAGGGGTCGATCACGAATTGGCCGCGGGGCCAGACATTCGAGCCTTGGCAATGCGTGGAGATCACGGTCAAGATCGATCGTTCCCGCGTGGCCGCGGAATTCGGGCCAGGCGGCCTGAAGTTCAGCCGATCGACGCCGGCGATACTACGGATGTCATATGCAGAGGCTGATCCCGACTACAGCGGTGACGGGGTCGTTGACTTCCAGGATGAAAGCATCTGGAACGAGCAGTTGGGCCTCTGGCGCCTGGCGGACAGGAAGTCGGCCTGGCAGTTGATCCCTTCTGTGCACGACAAAGATGCGAAGCGGCTCGATGCGGAGCTCTTTGAGTTCTCGCAGTACGGAACCGCCCACTAACGGCCGAATGAATAACCAAGGACCACTAGAATTATGAGCGGGTCACTTGTGAGACTAGTTGAGGCACAGCGCCTTACTGAGGCCGGCCGTTATCAGGAGCTCCTGGAGTACCTGGAGCCGGCTGGGGGCGACGTGCTGAATCAATCGCCGACTCTCGCGCTCCTCTACGGAAGCGCCAATGCTCGGCTTGGCCGTGATGAGCACGCGGCGACGTGGGTGAATGTCGCGCTCGATCGGGCCAAGGAGCAGGGCGATCGCGCGGTGGAGGCGAGAGCACTGAACCTGCACGGGGCAATCGCCCTCGAGGCAGGGCGGCCGGAGGAGGCGGAGAGCTTCTTGCTGCGCGGGTTGGATGCGGCCCGGCGCCAAGACGACCACGCTACCGTCGGTCGCTGTTCAAACAACCTGGGGATCATCGCGGACCAGAATCGTGAGTACAGTCAGGCTCTATCGTGGTATCGACTGGCTCTCGCGGCCTATCAGCAGGCCGGCCTGGACCGGGGTGTCGCCGAAACACGCCATAACCTGGCGATGACACTCCTGGCGCAGGGTAAGTACAAGGAAGCGCTGGCGGAGGCCGATCGTGCCGTCAAAGAGACGGATAGGCTGGGTGATCTGAGCCTTCAGGCTCTGGCTCTCGCCGGACGAGCGGAAATCCGAGTGCAAGCGGGTGACGCGGCGTTCGGGCGCCGCGAGGTCGAGTGGGCTTTGTCGAAGCGTCGAGAAATTGGCGATGTGGTCGGCGAGGCTTATGACCAAAGGGTGCTTGCGATGGCGCTGGCTGCTAGCGGCGAGTTGCAGGAGGCGGAAGTACTACTGCGCGGAGTCATCGAAAAGGGCGAGGAACTGGGTCGACCGCACCTGGCCGCCACGGCAGGTCGGGAACTGGCGAGTCTTCTCGTAGAGTCGGGCCGTCAGGACGAGGCGCGAGATGTCGCCCAGGAAGCGCAAGAGCGTTTCGAGCAGTTGGGCGCTCAGGCGGAAGCGGCGAAGTTAGAGGAGCTAGTCGAAGGCTCATTCCGCGGTTAACGCTGCCACGGGATCCACGCGCGTCACTCGCTGCGCCGGCACGAAGCTGGCCAACAGCCCGGTCGCGGCGAGCGCGAAGGCGACGGCACCGAAGACGCCGGGATCCCTCGTGTTCACCTCATACAGAATTATCTGCAGCGGGCCCGCCACCAGAACGGCCAACCCGATGCCCAGGGTCAATCCCACTGCCAGCTGAACTACCCCACGCCTCATGACCAGGCGCACCAGCCTGGGGCCGTCTGCGCCGAGCGCCATGCGGATACCCATCTCCTGGGTGCGGCGGCTGACGGCGAACGACATCACGCCGTAGAGGCCGATGGCAGCCAAGAAGAGGGCGATGAAGCCGAAGGCCATGAACATGGATCCGAACAGCCAGTAGATCCAGGTTTCCGAGGCGATCACTTCCTCCATCGACAGGACCTCGTAGATGGGAAGATTGGCATCGAGCGACTCCACGGCCGCTCGCACGTCGGTCGTGATCGACATCGGCGCCCGTTGCGTGCGAATCGCGATGCTAACCAGCGTGCCCACGGGACTTTGTGAAATGGGGAAGTAATAGCCCGCCGGACTGGCGTTCTGATTCCCGATACCTTCCATCTTCATGTCTGGAACGACGCCGACTACCGTCATCCAGGCATGCGCCGAGTCATCGACGACGATGCGCATGCGGCGGCCCAGCGGGTCGCCATCGGGGAAGAACGTGCTCACGAACGTCCGGTTGACGATCGCGACCGGCATGCTCTCGGCGATGTCCATAACGGTGAAGGCCCGGCCGTCGAGCACTGGGGCCTGGAACGTCTCGAAGTAGCCGGGCGTGACGATACCCTCTCGGGCGAAGGGTAGGTCCTCGTCACTGGGATACGATTGGCCCTCGATCTCGAAGAGACGGGTCCCATTACCGGAGGCCGGAAGGCCGTCCGATAGCGTGACCGCTTCGACACCGGGGATTGCCGCTAACCGTGGCAGCAATTGCTCAAAGAAGGCGACGCGGTCCGGCACCTCGGCGTACTCCGTGTCAGGCAATCTGAGCCGAGCGGTGAAGACATTCTCTGTGGTAAAGGGAAGATCCTGCGTGCGCAGCTTGGCGATGCTCTTGATCATGAGTCCGGCCATGATCAACAGGCCGCAGGACAGCGCCACCTCGGTGACCACGAGGCCCGCGCTGAACTTGCTCATGCGGAAGCTCGACGATCCGCGCCCCTCGTCCTTGAGCGCCTCGTTGACATTCACACCGGAGGCGCGAAGCGCGGGAATCAGTCCCGACACGAGGCACGAGAACACGGCCATCGCGATCACGAAGATCACCACGCGATGGTCGGGATCGAAGGTGATCCAAAACGGAGGCGGGGAGACGTTGCTCATGCGGTCGATCCAGGCGACTCCACCCTGGCCGAGAACGTATCCGAGGACACCGCCGACCGCGGAGAGTATCAACAACTCGGTCATGAACTGCGAGACGATCCGCCCGCGGCCAGCCCCCAACGCCGTCCGTACCGCGACTTCACGCGTGCGCACCGACGCTCGGGCGAGCAGCAGGTTGGCCACGTTGGCGCAGGCGATGAGCAGAACGCCGATCACGGCGCCGAGCATGGTATAGAGCATATTCCCCAGCTGAGGGTCGACGAGCTCAGGGAAACGCATCACGGCGGCGCCGATCCCCTCGTACGTCTCCGGGTACTCCTGCTCCAGTCGTCGGGCGAGTGTCGCGAACTCGGCCTTCGACTCATCGAGCGAGACGCCGTCTCTCAGGCGACCAACACCGATGTAGTTGGGTCCCGCACCACGCTCGTGGGCGTTGGGGTCCATCACCACCGGAATCCAGAGTTCCTCTCTGTCGGGGAACCGGAAATCCTCAGGTGCGACTCCGATGATGGTCCGGGTGATGCCGTTGGCCCGGACCGTCTGACCGATGATGTCGGGCGCGCCGCCATAACGGTCCTGCCAGATGTTGTAACCGAGGATAATCACGGGTTCCGCGCCGTGCTGGTCATCGCCCTCACGGAACGTGCGCCCCAGAACCGGCTGAACTCGTAGCACGTCGAACAGGTTGGCTGTGCTGAGCGTGGCCGTGTGTCGTTCGGGACGTCCCTCGCTGCCCGCCAGGTTCACCGTGGCCATGTTCACGGCCGCCAGCCCCTGGAGCGTCGTCTGCTGCTCTTGCCAGTCGACGACCTCGTGAACGCGAAGGTTCCTGAAACGGACGTTGCTGGCCGGATCGCTCATCCCCACGGCCACGATGCGGTCACCTTCCGGGAAGGGCAGGCCTTTGTACATCACACCGTTCACCAGGCTGAAAACAGTAGTGGTGAGGCCGATGCCCAGGCTCAAGGTGAGTACGATTATGAAAGACAGTCCCGGGTGCTTGAGCAGCATCCGAACCGCGAAGCCGAGATCTCTGCGTAGCTGATCCATCGTTCTGGCGTCCGTTGGTCAGGCTGGGGCTGATCCTCACTACGGGGGTTGCGGCGCGTGGGTTTCTTGGTGACGAGTGTTGGACCGTGGCGAAACTCTGATAGATGAGGTCCGTAGGGACTGTAGCCCCACTTAACAGGCTCCGCCGGGTCGTACCGGCGGGGTCTCGCTTTACAGTCGGAGCGATGCGTTTGGCCACCTGGAAAGAGATCTTCCGCTTCGAGGTCAAGTACCACCTTCGACAGCCCCTCTTCTATATAGCGGCGTTCGCACTCGGCCTGCTTGCTCTCTTACTGGTCTCGACGGGCGCCAGCGAGGTGTTTGGCAAAGCACCCGCCAGCGCGTTCCGCGATGCACCCGCCGTGATCGTCGGGCACCTGACGATATTCTCGATCATCGGGCTGCTCGTGATGACCGCCTTCGTGGCCAGCTCGGTTCTGCGGGACTTCGAGTTGGGCACGCACCCCTTCTTCTTCACGAAACCGGTGAGGAAGTTCGACTACTTGATGGGTCGATTCGCCGGGTCGATGGCGATTTCGCTGGCGTTGTTTGTTATAGTCACCGCGGCCATGGTGGCCGGCCGTTTCGTGCCGTGGCAGGATGCCGAGAGGTTGGGTCCTTTCTCGGCCGTTCCCTATGTATACGGTCTTCTGGTGCTGGTGTTCCCCAACCTGCTGGTGATGGGTGCGGTGTTCTTCGCAGTGGCCGCCTGGAGCCGCCGCATGTTGGTGACGTACCTCTGCGTGGTGGCGTTCCTCATCCTTCAAGACGTGGTCGAAGAGCTCACTCTCACGTTCAAGAACGCCTTCCTGGGTAGCCTGCTCGAGCCAACCGGATTGGTCGCCTTGGAAACCGTTACGCGCTACTGGACCGTGGCGGAGTACAACGTGGCGCTGCCGGCCCTCGCGGGGCCTTTGCTGCTCAATCGACTGCTCTGGCTGAGCGTAGGGGCCGTGTTCCTGGGGTTGAGCTATGCGCGCTTCAGCTATTCACGTGCGGCCGCCGGGTCGCGGCGGGCAGGGAAGAAATTCTCCGAGGAGTCGGCGCCGGAGATAGCCCCGAAGGAGCGGGTCGTCAAACCGCGTGCGGCCCAGCGCTTCTCGTTTCTAACCCCGTGGCGTCAGTGGCTGCGCCAGACGCGATTCGAGGCCGTGACGATATTGAGAGGCGCTCCTTTCATAGTCTTGTTCGTCACCACCCTGGTGTTCGTCTTCACGTTCGCCACCGTCATCGGGCAGAACCGCGGCGTTCCCGTCTATCCCGTAACGTATCTCATGTTGCGGGCTATCACCGTCAGCATGCAGATGTTCCTGATCGTCGTTGTCATCTTCTATAGCGGCGAACTGGTCTGGCGGGAGCGCGCTTTGGGAATCGCCGGCGTGAGCGACGCGTTGCCAGCCCCCAACTGGGTCTTCTTGGGCGCTAAGGTCACAGCCCTCGTTCTGGTTGTCGCGGCATTCATCGCCGCTGGCATCCTGTCGACGATCACCGTTCAACTCTCGAGCGGCTTCACGCACCTTAAGCCTGGACTGTACGCCAGGGGCTTCCTCGTCGCCACGTATTCCTACCTTCTCTTGGCGGTCCTCTCCGTGTTCGTGCAGGTAATCTCGAAGAACAAGTTCATCGGTTATCTGCTGATGATCGTGGTGCTGCTTGGCCGCCGCGGAGCACAGATACTCGGCTTCGAGCACAACCTCTACCGTTACGGCGGCCATTCGCCTCTCCTGTATTCCGATATGAACGGCTACGGGCACTACACCGAGCCGTACCTCTGGTACAGCCTCTATTGGGGCTTTGGAGCGGCGATCCTTCTGGGTCTCTCGGCCCTCTTTTGGATGCGAGGCGTCGAGATTCCGCTGAAGGCTCAACTGGCGCTTGCCCGGGCGCGCTGGCGTGGTCCGGTTCGCGTGTTTATCACGGTCGCGGCCGTCGGCTTCGTCTCGACCGGGGCTTATGTCTATTACAACACCAACATTCTGAACGAGTATCTGCCGCGTGCCGAGCGAGTGCGGCGACGCGCCGACTACGAGAGGAAATACCGAGAGTATCGTGATGAGCCGCTGCCGCGCATCACGGCGGTGCGCTCCGAAATCGACATCTATCCCGACGAGCGGCGCGTGGAGATCCGTGGCAGCTATCGCCTGGAGAACATGGCCGGCGAACCGATTCGAACGCTTCCCATCTCTACCGTTGGGCGGTCGGACCAACATGACTACCTGCCGTTCCGGGGCACGCTGCGCCTTAACGATCTCGATCTGCCCGGCCACCGTGTTGTAGTGTCCGACGACGACCTCGGGGTCTACGTGTACGAGTTGGAGGAGGCGTTGATGCCCGGCGCGAGCATGGAACTGGGCTTCGACGTCTCGGTGGTCAGCCGCGGATTCAAGAACCACGGGATGGACCAGCGGATCGTCGGCAACGGGACGTTTTTTGCCAACAAGAACCTCTTCCCCAGCCTCGGATACTCCCGGGCCAACGAGCTCCCGAGTCCCAGGGACCGGCGCAGACAAGGGCTACCGCCCGTGGAGCGTACGGCGGCGGTCGACGACGACGCGGCACGCGACAGGAACTACCTCGACGCTGATTGGACGACTTACGAGACGACGATCTCGACGAGCCTGGATCAAATCGCCATCGCCCCAGGCTACGTGGAAGACGAGTGGAGCGAGGGCGACCGGCGCTATTACCGCTACAAGACGGACGCGCCGGTCGTCAACCTCGCGGTCTTTATGTCCGCCGATTACCAGGTGGCGCGGGACAGCTGGAACGACGTGGCGATCGAGGTCTACTACCACGCCGACCACCCGTTCAACATCGAGCGTTTGATCGAGGCGACGAAGATATCTCTGGATTACTTCACCGCGCACTTCACACCGTATCAACATCGCCAGCTGCGGATCGTCGAAGTTCCCAACTATATCGGGCTCACGGCGTTCTCGCTGGCCAGCACGATCCCGTTTTCAGAGTCGTACGGCTTCATTCTGAAAGTCAGGCGGCGGGACATCGACATGGTGAGCTACGTGACGGCCCACGAAGTTGCGCACCAGTGGTGGAACCACCAGGTGATCCCGGCGGATGTGCAAGGAGCGACGCTCATCTCCGAAACGCTGTCTCAGTACTCGGCCTTGATGGTGATGGAGAAGATGTCCGGAGCCGCCGAGGTGCGGCACTTCCTCGAGTTCGAGTTGGATCAGTACCTGGACGGTCGGAGCAGGGAACAGGTGGCGGAGATGCCGCTGCTGCTGGTCGAGAACCAACCTTACATCCACTACAACAGGGGCGCGCTGATCATGTACGCGCTGAAGGACTACGTGGGTGAAGAGGCGATCAATCGGGCCCTTCGGCGTTTCCTGGAGGCGACCGCCTTCCAGGGGCCACCCTATGCCAACTCGCTGCAGCTGCTCGACTACCTCCGGGAGGAAGTGCCGGCGGAAATGCAGTACCTGATCGAGGACATGTTCGAGACGATCACACTGTTCGACGGCCGGGTCACCGAGGCCCGTTACCGACGCCTGGATGATGGCACCTACAGGGTGACGCTGCGCGGGACGGCCAGGAAACTGCGTGCGGACGGCCAGGGCATGGAAACCGAGATCCCCATCGCCGACTGGATAGACGTCGGTGTCTTTGGCGAGGAGGGGGTGCTCTTCCTGGAGAAACTCCGCATCACCAAACCCGACGTATGCTTCGAGGTGCTGGTTGATGGACTGCCCATGGAGGCCGGCATCGATCCCTACAACATGCTCATCGATCGCGTGGCCAACGACAACAGGATGAGCGTGTCCGAGATGCCGGATTCCGGCGAAGCGCAGCGGTCTCGATCGGAACCTGATCTCAACCGGAGAATAAGCCCGTGTTGACCATACAGAATCTCTCGAAGACTTACGCTAACGGAGTCCAGGCCCTTCAGGATGTGAGCCTGGAGATCCCCAAGGGGATGTTTGGCCTTCTGGGGCCCAACGGTGCCGGCAAGTCGACGTTGATGCGCACCATAGCCACGTTACAGGAGAGCGATACGGGCACGATGTTCTTGAACGGGCTCGACGTGCTGGGCGAGAAGGAGGAAGTCCGTAAGCTACTCGGCTATCTGCCGCAAGAGTTCGGCGTCTACCCTAGGGTGTCCGCCGAAGCGATGCTCGACCACTTCGCCATCCTCAAGGGCATCACGAATGGCAAGGAGCGTAAGGAGACGGTCGACGGCCTGCTACGGATGACGAATCTGTGGGATGTCCGCAAGCAACGACTGGGCACGTTCTCCGGCGGTATGCAGCAGAGATTCGGCATCGCGCAGGCGCTGCTGGGTCAGCCGAAGCTAATCATCGTAGACGAGCCGACGGCGGGTCTCGACCCCGAAGAGCGACAGCGTTTTCTCAACTTGCTGAGCGAAATCGGCGAGGGCGTGGTAGTCATACTGTCTACCCATATAGTGGATGATGTCGGCGAGATCTGCAGCCGCATGGCGATTATCGACACGGGTCGTCTGCTGCTGACGGGCGATCCTCGTGACCTGAGCGCCGATCTGGCGGGCAAGATCTGGAAGAAGATGGTCGACAAGGATGAAGTGGACAGCTACCAGAGATCGATGGCGGTGATCTCGACGCGGCTGTTCGCCGGTCGAACCGTCGTCCGCGTCCACAGCGAGGTTTCGCCGGGCGATGGCTTCGAGCTTGCCGCGGCCGACCTGGAAGACGTGTACTTCATGACCCTCAGAGAGACGCGCGAGGCCGGCGGTCTGGTGAATTGAGCTGGCGTGCGACCCGCTACCCGGCCGATCCGTCCGTGTGTCTTTCGGCGCAATACGGCGGGCAATAGTTTTTGGCGGTCTGGCAGATTCCCAATTTCAGGTAGGTGATCATGAGAACGCGCGCATTCTATCTGTCGCTGACCTCGATGTTGGCGCTCGTGCTTGCCGTCGGCGAGGGCCGTGGGCAGGCGAGCTACGAAGAGGATATCATCCAAACCGCCGCTGGCGACCTGACGATCACGTTCATCGGCCACGGCACGTTGATGTTCGGTTTCGACGGCAAGGTAATCCACGTGGATCCGGTGGGTCGTGAGGCGGACTACAGCGCGATGCCGAAGGCGGACCTCATTCTGGTCACTCACGAGCACGGTGACCATCTCGACAACGAGGCCATCGAGGCGATTCGCCAAAGTAGCACGGTCGTGATTTGCTCGCGGTCCTGCGAGGACCGGTTGGACGGCGCGATCGTGATGGAGAACGGCGATACGCGCGAAGCGGCGGGTATGCTGGTCGAGGCGGTCCCCGCGTACAACCTGGTGCACATGCGGGACAGCGGACAGCCGTATCACCCAAAGGGGAACGGAAACGGCTATGTGGTCACTTTCGCGGATACGCGCGTCTACATTGCCGGCGATACGGAGAACCACCCCGAGATGAAGGCGCTCCGGGACATCGACGTCGCCTTTCTACCGATGAACCTGCCCTACACCATGACGCCGGAGATGGTGGCGGATGCCGCGAAGGCATTCCGTCCCAAGGTCCTCTATCCCTATCACTTCGGAAGCACGAACACCGAAGAGCTCCTCGCCCTGATGGAAGGAGTCGACGGGGTCGAGATCCGAATCCGAGATATGAGGTAAGAACCGGACGCTACTGCGCGCCCTCCGTCATAGCCTTGATCTCTGCGGGCAGCTCGAACATCGCGGGGTCCAGGTCCACATTCTCCAGCTCGGACACCGTGAGGATCTGCTCCACGCCCATCGTCTGCTGCACAGTCTTGGTGGCGACCAGTAGGTTACCGAATTCCTTGTAGTCGCTGATGATGCTCGTCACGGGGATCTCACCCATTGGTGACGATTGAGTTCGCTCGACGCCGATTATCAGGCCCGAGTCGACGTCGAAGTACTCGTAGTATTCCTCACCCCAGGTGGTGACGACCTTTACCTTGTAGCAGGTGTGTTCCTGGAACTCGGTCTTCTCCACCGTCTCTAGGGATTCGATCAGATGGTCGGGGTGGAGTGACGCGAACTGGTCCGCCTGTTGACGCATCTGGTCCAGCTCTCGCCCTTCCAATACCATCGGCCCGGTCATCGGGTTGATCCCCCAGCCAACCTCGCCGTCAAAGCCGGTGCTGATGGAACCCACGGCCGGGATCTCGATCTTGACCAGCATCTTGTTGGGCGGTGCGGTGAAGATCTCCATGTCGGCGCTGACGCCCTGGGCCCGCAACTCCATCTTCCCGACCATGTGTTGTGCGGACACCTCCCGGATCGCTTTCTCCCCGCCGATCGCCTCCACGTAGCGGTCGATGACCTCGCGGCCCGTCGGCAGGTCCTCACCCTGACTCCAGGCAGCGCCGATGGATACCGCGATGAAGGCGGCGATGAAGGGTGCAGACTTGCCGTATTTCGCGCAGCGTGCAAACCGCATGTATTGCCTCCTTTGATTGTTATCAGTTCTGGCTGGTACCGCTGGCGGCGGCGCGTTCTTCCGCGATCCAACGGATCGCCGCATCCAAGGCCGGGTCACCTCCGGCCAGCAGTTCCTCTCGAGTGAGTTCCACCGGCTGGTCTGGGATCACACCTTGGCCTTCGAGTGTCACGCCATCCGCCGTAACGAACTCGGCGAAGGCGTGGTAGAGAACATCTCCATTGGGAAGCCGATCCATGGTCGCCGGTAGTACGGCACCCACGGACGTCTTGCCGAACACACGAGCCCGCTCGATGGACTGCATGCCACCGGAAAAGAGCTCCGATGCGCTGCCCGATGTCTCATCGATGAGTATCGCCACCGGCCCGTCATACGGGGTAACGCGTTGGCTGTTCGTGTCGACGCGTCGTGGGTTCGCCTTCATCTCCAGATTCAAGGTACGGGTCTTGTACGTTCCCAGTATGACCTTCTCGTCCAGAAAATGCCCGGCCAGACCCAAGACCATTCCTCCCATACCGCCGGCGTTCCCCCTGAGATCGATGATGATCCCATCCGCGTCGCGGAACTCATCGATGGCTCCATCGATCTCTTTCATCAGCGGTGACATCCAGAAGTTGAACCAGATAACACCCACGTCGACGTCGTATTCATCTGAGCTCACTTGATAAGCGTCGGCATCGGAGAAGAACGTGGGGAGGTTTCCGAACTTGACCGGCTGCCGCGCGTCGGGCTCGAGAACGACCTCGAGCACCAGCTCTTCGTCCGACGCGTCAAGAACCTCCAACGTCACCGTGTCCCCCGGTGCACCGCCTAACCGCCCTCGTACCCGCGCCCACATGCGATAGTCCTCGGAGTAGCGGCTATCGCTCTCGCGAACCCCTTCCAACAAGTCGGCTACGCTGTCACCGTTCACCGCCACTATGACCCAGCCGGGCCGGATTCCTGCGGCTTCGACATTCCCATCCTCATCGACCCCGACGACGACCATCTGGTCGCCGACCTGGCGGAATTGGATTCCTATGTAGCCTATCTCGCTACCCACGTCCTCCTCTTCGTAGGGATTGAAGGCTTCAGAAGCCTCCTCGGGGATGAGCGCGAAGTGAGACTGGCCCAATGTCGCCACCATTTGGCTTATGACCCGCCGCAGATCGCCAACCGTCTGGGCTGTCTGAGCTTCCGGTCTCAGCGAGTCTTTCAGGGCGACCCAGTCGACGCCGTTGAACGTCGTGTCGAAGTGCGTCCGGTAGATGATGGCCCAGGCAGTGTCGAACGTCGCCACGGCCAGCTGGCTGTCGATGGGCGCGGCGCCGGGGCTTGGGGGTTCTGGCGTACCCTTCGAACACCCGGCGAGCAGTGCGGCGGTCAAGATCAGGAAGGCTACGGGAGCCAGTGTTTTCGGGAGTTTTCCGGTCATGACAGTAGGTCTCGCAGGTTGATCGAACCTTGAAGTCAGGCCGAAAGATCGACAGAAATCCGACCCGCGTAAAGTATACCCGCTCCGTGGCAATTCTATTCGTAGCCGGAATTTGCGGTCGTCAGCCGTACGGTAGCAATCGGCGGCCTGATTCTTACATTTCCGGCTCGCAACCCGGACGACAACCAAGAGAGCCACCATGAATCCACCTGCGCGAAGGCGGCTAGCAGTCACTATGTCTATGTTCTCAAATCTCACAGCTGTAGGCCTCTTGCTCGCAGCAGGAGCGACTAATGCCTTGGCCCAGACTTTCCGAAGCGACGATCCCGTCATCCGTCGCATGTGGGAAGTTGGCATGAAGAACTCCCAAACCGAGACCCTCGCCCAGGTTCTGATGGACTCTTTCGGTCCGCGGCTGGCCGGCTCGCCTGAGCTGGCCGCGGCCCAGGACTGGTTGGTAGGCGTGTACGAGAGCTGGGGCGTGCCCGTGTGGAAGGAGGAGTACGGAACCTGGGTCGGTTGGCGGCAGGGGTACCTGCACGTCGATCTCGTGTCGCCCAGAACGCAGACGCTGGAGGCGGAGATTCTGTCCTTAAGTCCCGGCTCCCACGGACCTGTGGAGGGCGATGTGGTTGTACCACCGCAGGGGCTGAGTGATGAGACGGTATCCGAGTGGCTCGAGACGGTCCGGGGCAAGTTCGTGCTGATGGTTGCGCCCGAACCCATGTGCCGGGCACCCCAAGAACTGGTGGCGAATGCCAGGCCCGAGACCGTCGCCCGTATCGATTCGCTGCGTCGAGCTTGGCAAGTCGAGTTCGCGGAGCGGGTCCGACCGCTGGGCGGCAATCGGGGCCCGCTGTTGATCGAGGGAGCCGGAGCGGCAGGGATCATCGTCTCCCGCTGGTCCCAGGGCTGGGGCGTGAACAAGATCGGCAGCACAGTGACGGCCATGATCCCGTCGTTCGATTTGTCGTGTGAGGACTACGGGATGCTGTTCCGAATGGCCGAGCGCGGGCAGGGGCCGAGAATACGCGTCGATGCCAGCGCCGAGTACCTGGGCGAGGTGGTGCAGTTCAACCTGATTGCGGAACTGAGAGGTACGGAACTCCCCGACGAATTCGTCGTTCTATCCGCCCACCTCGACTCGGAACATGGAGCGACTGGTGCCACCGACAACGGAACCGGCACGATCACGATGCTGGAGGCGATGCGCATCTTGAAGGAGACCTATCCCAACCCCAGGCGCACGATCCTCGTCGGTCATTGGGGCGCGGAGGAATCAGGACTGATCGGCTCTCGCGCGTTCACCGAGGATCACCCCGAGGTGCTCGAGGGTTTGCAGGCGCTGTTCAACCAGGACAACGGGACCTGGCGAATCGAGAAGATCGAGGGGCAAGGGCTCTTGCATGCCGGAGACCACATCATGCGGTGGATGTCGTTCGTGCCCACCGATATCAGCGAGCATATCACGCTGGAGTTTCCTGGGGCCCAAGAGAACACGGGGAGCGACCATGTGGCGTTTCTATGCCACGGAGTGCCGGCGTTCAGGCTACAGTCGTCGTATGGCGAGTACCGTCAGTATACCTGGCATACGAACCGCGACACCTACGACAAGATCGTGTTCGATGATCTCAAGGAGAACGCGACGCTTGCGGCGATGTTGGCCTACGCCGCGTCGGAAGATCCGGAGCGAGTGCCACGTGATCGATCGGTTCTGCCTATTGATCCGAGAACCGGTCAGCCGCGTGAGTGGGTGCAGTGCCGACCGGCGCGTAGGAGCGTGAACCAGTAGCTCGGGACGCGAGCGCCGGGATCTGAGCCTGCCATAGCCAACTCCGCGTTCGCCTTTTACAATACGTCCGACTCTCGCTGCAAAAGCGGCGCAGCTGCGTACTATAGCCGCGTTTGGCCCTTCCAACTCGTCCTTTTAACAACTGAGGTGGTGCTATGCGAGTGACTGCCACGATGTGGGTGACCGCGCCATTCGTTCTTGTTGGTATTCTACTGTCGAGCTCTTCGCACGCGGCCTTGTACGCCCAGGATGTGAATCCGAACGTCGTACACTCTCCGTCCTTGTTTGCGGGACTCGAGTATCGCTATGTCGGTCCTTCGCGTGGTGGTCGGGTCACAGCGGTCAGCGGCCACGCCGATCAACCGGCGACCTTCTATATGGGTGCCACGGGCGGCGGAGTATGGAAGACGACCGACTACGGCCTGAGCTGGCACAGTATCTCCGACGGCTTTTTCGAGAGCGGGTCCATCGGTTCCATCGATGTCGCCGACTCGAATCCTTTTATCCTCTACGTCGGCACTGGCTCGGACGGGCTGCGCAGCAATGTGATCCCGGGGGTCGGTGTCTACAAGTCGGTCGATGCGGGGTCGAGCTGGACGCACGTCGGACTGGCGAAGACCGGCCACATCGGTGCGGTCGTCATTCACCCGACTCACCCAGGGATAGTCTATGTGGCGGCGATCGGTAACGCTTTCGGGCCGAGCCCGGAGCGCGGAGTCTACCGGACGAACGACGGCGGAGCGAATTGGGAGCGGGTGCTCTTCATCTCCGATTCCACCGGGGCGGTGGATCTGGAACTGGCGCCCGACGACCCCGAAACGATCTACGCGTCCATGTGGCGCGCGGAGCGAAAGCCCTGGACCATCATCTCGGGCGGCCGCGAGGGCGGCATCTACAAGTCCACGAACGGTGGCAACAGCTGGCGGAGGCTGACAAACGGCTTGCCCGACGGTCTCGTAGGCAAATCGGATCTCGCCGTTTCTGCGGCGGACCCGGACCGGCTCTATGTGCTGATCGAGGCGGAGCCGGGCGGTGGTCTTTATCGTTCCGACGATCGCGGTGAGAGCTTCAGGCTGGTCAACGACCAGAGCGATCTGCTGGACAGACCCTTCTATTATGACAACGTCGATGCGGATCCCTCGAACGCTGACGTGGTCTACGTCAACGCAACGGACTTCTGGAAGTCGATCGACGGGGGGAATACGTTCGAAGAACTTCGCACCCCGCACGGCGACAACCACGATATGTGGATCAACCCCGACGATCCTGACCTGTTCGTCCAGTCTAACGACGGCGGCGCGAACGTGACGCAGGACGGCGGAAAGAGCTGGTCCACGCAGCGTAACCAGCCCACGGCTGAACTCTACCAGGTGTACGTGGACGATGCTTTCCCTTACAGGCTCTACGCGGGCCAGCAAGACAACACGACGATCGCTGTCCCCAGCCTGCCGCCGTTCCAGCCGCCGGCCGGTACAACGCAGTTCTGGCGGGCGGTGGGTGGCTGCGAGACGGGCCCCGCCGTTCCGAAGCCCGGCGACCCGAACATCGTCTACAGCAACTGCAAGGGTCGCTTCGGCCGCTACAACCGGCTGACGGGACAGGAGCAGCAGTACTGGGTGGGCGCCGAGTACATGTACGGGCACAATCCCAAGGACCTGATCTATCGATTCCAGCGGGTGGCGCCCATCGAGATCTCGCCGCACGACCCGAACGTGATCTATCACGGTTCGCAGTACGTGCACCGCAGCACTGACGAGGGTCAAACTTGGACGACGATCTCGCCGGACTTGACCGGGTTCGAACCGGAGGTGCAGGTCTTCTCCGGCACACCCATCACAAAGGACATCACCGGGGAGGAGTTCTACTCCACCCTGTATGCGATACGCGTCTCGCCGCACGACCCGAACGTCATCTGGGCGGGGGCCAACGACGGGCCGGTACACGTGACGCGCGACGGCGGTGGAACTTGGACCGACGTCACGCCGGAGGACGTTCCGCCTGGCGGCCGTGTGGACGCCATCGAGCCGTCGCCGCACCGGCCGGGAGCCGCCTACATCGCGGTGCTGCGCTACCAGCTGTCTGACCCGGCACCCTACATATACAAGACGTCGGACTACGGGGCGACGTGGACGCGGCTCACGACGGGCTCGAACGGGATCCCGGCTAGTGTTCCGACTCGCGTGGTCCGCGAGGACCCGGAGCGCCCGGGCCTCCTCTACGCGGGCACCGAATCCGGCGTGTACGTCTCGTTCGATGACGGTGCGCACTGGCAAAGCTTGCGGCAGGATCTGCCGGCCACACCGGTCACTGACCTCAAGATCCATCGCGGGGATCTGGTGCTATCGACCATGGGTCGCGGGTTCTGGATCATGGATGACCTGGGTCCGCTGCGTCAGCTGGATGAGACGATCGCCGACTCCGAGCTCCATCTCTTCCAGCCCGCCGACGCGTACCGGATGCGCTACTCCACGCGCCAACGTGCGCCGGCCGATCCGGAATACCGACCCGTGGGCGCGTTCATCGACTACTACGTGGCGGAGGACGTGGACCGCGAAGTGACGCTTGAGATCGTGGACGGCGACGGGAATGTCGTTCGCAGCTTCTCCAGCCGCACGAGCGAAGTCGAGGCAGCAGAGTCTGAGGAAGTCGGTATGGGTGCGGTGCCGCTGCCGGCCGACGCCGGGGTCCGCCGAGTCGCTTCAACTCAGGGAATGCACCGCTTCGTCTGGGACCTCCAGCATGTCGGCCCGTGGAGCGCCGATCCGGAGCGCAACGGGCGCGGGGGGCCGATGGCGGCACCCGGTATCTACGAGGCACGGCTTACAGCGGGCGGCCGTACGCTCAGCCGGACTTTCCGGACCTTGATCGATCCGCGCGTGTTAGCCGATGGTGTGACTGAAGCGGATCTGCTGGCACAGGAAGAACTGAGCCTACGGATCCGCGATGCGCTGAGCGAAGCGCGACGAACGGCTTTCGATATTGAGGGCATGGGAAGAGATGACGAGGCGTTGGAGAGTTTGTACGCCGCGCTGGTCACCGATCCCGAGGTTTCCTACGCCGAGAAGATGCTCATCGATCAGCTGGAGTACCTCTACGGCATGACGACATCGGCGGACCAGCGGCCGGGTGCGGATGCCCTGCAGCGGATCGAGACGTTGGAGGCCGAGCTGGGCGAGATCACGGCGCGCCTGCGGGAATTGCGAAACTAGCGCCGAGGTTTTCGGGACGGTCGGTGTGGGTCACACTCGCTCCATGTCGCGCTGCGCGCTTCCGGGATTAGGGACGGGCCGAGGCGCTCCAAATGTCCGCTCGCGCGACCCACACCGGAACGTCCCTGTCCGGGCTCGGATAGTCGTTGGTATCGGTACGAGGTCGCTTCCGAACTCGGCGGGGACGATCGGTTCGTTCGGCCAGGTATGGAAGCGGGGCGAGTGCTGCAGGACTACTGCGACCGGTAACTGCTCCCCGGGTCGAACTGTCGACTTCGCCGCACGGGCATGCACACTGACGGCAGGTCGGCCTCGGTACGTTGGCTCGCGCTGGGCGAAGCCTTCCTGCGCGAGTACCGTACAGCCGACCACGGCGATGGCCAGCGCGCACGAAAGCGGTCTCGGCATTACAGGACGGGCGGCGGCGTCACCTCCTCGGGCTCGGGCACGGCGGCGCCCATGATAGCCATCGCCAGGGTGATCGGGATGAACACCATGGTCAGGAAGAAGAAGTCGGATCCCGGCAGTACGACGGCTGGTGCAAAGATAGCGACCAGTGCACCGAAGGTCAGCGGAAGCAGGCCGACGAGCAGGCCGGCAAGCAAGAGGTTGAGCCCGAACTCGGAGCGCTCGGCCGGCGTAGCCGTCACGAAGCTGTGGATGAGTGCCACGAGGGCTAGCCCGAAATAGCCGACTATGAAGATGCCGACCAGTGCGTTGGCGACGGTGTTGAGGGCACTCGTGCCCTGTGGCTCGAAGATTATAAGCCATAGGAAGAACAGGGCCACTACAACCGCAGGCGCATAGATCGCCTTCGTCAGATGCTTCTTTCTGAGCACGGCCTTCACCTTCGGGAACTCCAACAGGCAGTGGAGGAGCGTGGCGAAGCCAAGAACGGCGAGCACCAGCTGCACTGTGCCGAGGATCGTACGGAGCACGTATGAGGCGATGTACGGCCCACCGAGGAATGCAGCGCCCAGGCAAAGTCCCGTGATCGCCAACAAGAGAGAGCTACGGCTCGGCGCTCTCGAGTACGCCAGCAGCCCAAAGCCGACGAAGCAAAGGCCAATGATGAATGCGGCCCAGGTCAGAGCGGTGTTCCTGGTAGACTGGCCGGCGAAAGTGATGGCGACCTCCCGAGTGTCCCCGGCGCCATCAACGACGAGCGTTCGCGTCTCGCCGACCTGCGCCCGCGGCATCCGCGTCAGCGCCGGCGTATCCTCGATGGAAACACCGTTGATGCTGACGATCCGCTCTCCGATTCTCAGGCCCGCCGCCTCGGCAGGACTTCCCTCGTCAATCCGGATCACCGTGTTGCTCGGGTCGGTAAGATAGCCGGCATATGGCACGTTGGGCGCATCTACGAGACCAAAGATCCCCCAGATGACAAACAATACCCCAATAATGAGGAGCGGCGTCTTGTACTTGGCAGACATGCGAGTCCTCCGTTTAGTCCCTCAGTTCATCTCTTTCACACCCCAGACCTCGTTGATGCTGGTCCACGGGATGACGTTTGGCTTTTTGAACGGGCGCCGGACACCGGCCAGCGACTCGCCGCGGATTTCGATCTCGTCCAGAGTCGTCGGCGTCATTCCGGATTTGTGGGCCCAGGTGAATGTGGGAACCTCGGCCGTCTCGATGCCCATCAGGTGGGCGGTGACCATGTCCGTGGCCAGGGGATCCGTGCCGGCGATGATCAGGCCCATGTCCACCAGCTCTCCGCCTGTGGGTCCGTCGCCTTCCATGGCGGTCGAACCGTCTACGACGCACAGCCCCATCTTGTTCGCCCTCACCATGTCCAGGGTCTCGAACGCGATGCCCGGCGATCCGGATGCCGATGCCTGATCGTGAACGCAGGCTCGGACCGAACAGTAAGCGGCCCCGGGGTAGAGGCCTATCAGGTTCTTCAACCCCAACGTCACCGTGGCCAGAACGTGGGTCTTCATCATCGGGACCGAACACAATAGGTCGATCTCGGTGAGGGAGCGGTGGAGCTGGATGCTGTCATACGCGAGGCCGTTCGAAAGCGGGATTTCAGCCATCTCGCCGGTGTGGAGGTTGACGAGCGGGACGCGCAACGACTTGGCCAGTTCGGTGTAGCCGAGCTGGTCGAACACGTGCTGCTGCATCCCGTCGAGTATCTCGCAATTCGACGTGCGGTACGATTCGCCGTCCAGGGCGTTGAAGCCGTCGGCCGCCGCCGAGCCTTCGCCAATGAGCACGTCCTTGCCCGACTGTTTCATCAGGCGGGCGAGCGCCTCGATTACTTCGGGTTTGGTCGTATACTCCCGGCCAGTGGATACCAGGTTGGGCTTGAGCATGATGCGCTCTTTGCCTTTCGTCGCCATCTCGATCCCGCCCAGCAGGTCGATCGCCTCTTCGACGGCGTAATCCACCTTGCCGTTCTTGACCTTGGCGATGCTGACGACGGCTTTCGGGTCCGCCGACCACCAGGGTGTTCCGAGGTTCATCGGCACGACCGCGGCGCCTAAAGCAGCGCCGACGCCCGTCTTCACGAAATCCCGTCGCGATAGTCCCCTGTGCTTCATCTCACTGACACTCCTTCCGCGCTGTTGATTGCAGACTGCGCCTGACTTTTCGGTACGAGTCTAGAATCGGAATGGTTATCGAAGGGAGTTGCACCGGCTGCCCAACGGCATGGGCACATCGGTACTCGCCGGGCTTGCACCTCGAGGGCGAAGGCCGCGCCCGGGGCAGTAGAAACGCCAAGTCGAGCGAGGCTGGCATGAGCACTTCAGTCCAAGATAGGGCCGCCGGTGTTCTGAGGGCAATCGTGAAGTATTATTCGGGTCGGGATCGCGACTTGACAGAGGTGGGACGGCGCTTAGAGATGAACTCGCTCCACAAGAGCCCCATCAATTTTCTCTACACGAACATCGGGCGCGGCCATCCCTTCTACCTCGATGGGATCCTCGAGTGCTTACCGCGCGAGAGCGTCGGCCACGTCACCGATGTCTTTGGAGCAACCTCCGGATCCGCACGCCAAGCGTGGAGATTAGCGCGATTCGTCTACCGCGGCGCCGCGCGCGGAGGGATGTATTCGAAGGTCTACAGCCGCATGCGGGGCGGCAACGACTTCAATCGCGGCGGCCTAATGCAGGCGGTCATGGGTCGGCCGCTGCGAAAGGCTTACGCCGATGATCACGCCCCGCTCGTCGTGGCTCATCCCTTGCTGGTCGCCATTCTGAAGGACAAGCGGAATCTGATCTATCAGCACGGAGAGGTTGCGGCTCCCAGAGAGTCGTGGGTCAAGGGCGGGCACTTGGTCTTGGTGCCGCTTCCGCAGACAGCGGACGAGTTCATTTCGAGAGGCTTTGCCAAGGAAAGACTGTTTGTCTCGGGACTCTGCATCGAACCGGCGTTGGTGAAAGAGGCAGAAGGCGCGTTCAGCGCCAGGCTCGAGAGGCTGTCGAGCTCGGAGTCGTTGTGCGGTGCTTTCATCTCCTCGGGCGCAGAGCCACGCGAGCACGTGGCGGGTCTCTGTGCGGCCGCACTATCTGCCGTCGCCGCCGGCGGTCGAGCACTGATCTTCGCCCGACGGTCGGGCTCCCTGGCTGCGGAAGCTTCACGGGAGTTTGCCGAGAAGAGGCAGACCCTGGAGAGTGTGCGTACGCCAAGCGACCTCCCCGGTGGTATGTCTCGGTCTCTGTTGTGTTTGTACGACGAGCGTTGGGAGCTTGATGAGTTTACGGCCAAGCTGTTCGCGGAGCTCGACTACTTCGTGTCGCCTTCACACGAGAGAACGAACTGGGCGTTGAGTCTTGGCCTGCCGATGTTCGTCGTCGATCCGGCCCTGGGGAGTTTTTCGCCGCTCAACCGACAGGTCTTGTTGGATTATTCGGTCGCCAGAGTAATTCCTGATCGCAGTGAAGCCGCACTATTCGGGGCGACCCTGACGACGCTCAAAAGAAATGGCGAGCTGCGAAGGATGGCTGAGGTGTGCTGGGGGCGGTTCGATATGGGGGGCTTCGAAAACATCGCGGAGATGCTCCAATCGGTTTAGAGCTCTTGTATGGGATACTCCGCTTCCCCTTCTATCGACGCCTTTGCATCTTATTACAGATGACCGAACATCACAAAACGACGATCTTGGTTGCGTGTGTTGCCGCACTAGGCATTGCGGCGTGCGGGGATGAAGCGACTCCGCCGCTGGAGGCGGTGCCGGGCGAGCTATTGGTGCGTGTCGAGTCGCCGAAAGGGTTGGAGGGGGCCGCCGTCCTCGAGACAGCCGATGAGGGAGTCGTCGAGATCACTGGAGATGGCGGCCAGTTATTCCAATGGCGGCAAGACGGTAATATCCGCATCGTCGTTCTCCTCGACACTCCTGGTGAGATCCGTTTCGTTCTCGAGGTCGAAGATATCAATAGCCCTCCGCAGCTGCGGCTCGTCGAGGTGGCCGACCCGGACAACCGGTTACGCGCCGGCCTGCTCTTCTACCGCGTGATCGCTGAACCGAGGATCGGAGGGGGATCGTGAAAGCGGTGTGTCGCGGCCTTCTTCCCGCAGCTCTCCTGCTCGCGGCGACCGCCGGCGCAGCTCAGGACATCGAAGTTGCAGCACAGGCCGCAGGCCGCCCGCTACCGGCTGGCTACTTCCAACGCATTCGGCAAGACCCCGACTTTTTCCGGCCCGCGGGCGGGTGGATAAGCCGCGTGAGTCAGGATGTCGCGGCCGGACGTGCCGTGGGCGGTGACCTGCCGGTGGTGGCGATCCCGGCGCTGTTCTTTGATTCTGCGAACCCGCAGTACAGTGCTGATGAGCTGGGGCGTGTACTGTTCGAGGGGCCGGCGGCAGAGGGAACTCTGCGCGAGTACTATGCGGAGGTATCGGGCGGACGCCTGAACATCGCTGGTGCCGCGGTGCCTTGGGTCAGAACGAGCCTGACACGGGCTCAGGTCGTGGGGAGCGAATGGGGTCTCGGTGACGACTCCCGGGTCGGCGAGTACCTCGTCGAGGCGTTGGCTCTGGCCGACGTCAACACGGACTTCGGGCTCTTCGACAACGACGGTCCCGACAACGTGCCCAACAGCGGCGATGACGATGGGACCGTGGACGCCGTTGCCTTCTACTTTCTGGAGGTCTCGGCCTCGTGCGGCGGACCGGGTATCTGGCCGCACTTTTCCAGCATACGATCGTGGAACGGCCAGGACTTCGAGACCAATGACCCGCGGCCCGGCGGAACGAACGTCAGAATCAATTCGTACTTCATCCAAAGCATAGTCAATTGTGCCGGCGACGAGATCTCTCCCATTACCACCATCGCGCACGAGCTGGGACATTTGCTGGGCCTGCCCGATCTCTACCATCCGGTTGATGGGTTGTTGCCGGAGCAGCGGCGTTGGGTGGTAGGGTGCTGGTCACTAATGGCGGCGGGCGCCTGGGGGTGTGGCGAAGTCGGCAGTCGCGACTCTTGGCGGCGACCGACTCACCCGGGGGCGTGGGAGAAGAAGACCATGGGATGGCTGGACGCCGTCGAGGTGGTCGCCGACGAGGAGCTGCAGGTACTGACATTGGCGCCCGTCCAGACCGGCGGCAGGATTCTGGAGATCCCACTTGGGCTGGGCGAGCGTCTGCTGGTTGAGTACAGGGACCGAATCGGTTTCGATCGGGATCTCCCGGCCGCGGGGGTGCTCGTCTATCGCATCGACGATACGAAACCCTTCCGCCCGTGTGCCGAGTGTCCGCCGCTATACCGGGTGATGCTGTTGGAGGCAGACGGTGACAGCTCGCTGGTCAAGACGGCGCTACAGGGCGGTAATCGCGGGGAGGCGGGTGACGCCTACGGTGCGCTGGGGCCGGGCGCGCTGACGAGCCTTACCGAACCGTCCACGCGCCAGGACGGAGGAACGGGAGACGATTCGGGCGTCAACATTTACGAGATCACCGTGGCGCAGGGGACGGCTCAGCTAGTCCTGTCGACGGCGCCGTTCTCGCTGGCGCGGCTACTGGGGCCGCTGCTGCTCGACGAGGTAAACCAGTTGACCGAGCTGGAAGAGGAGTACCTGGACGGTCTCAACAATCGGAACGGTCGGTACGATGTTGGTGATCTTCGAGCCTACCTGCAGGGCGGTTCGGGCACTGCTACTCATACCGCAACGCTTCAATCGGATCGAGCAACGATGCGCGGCGCGCCGGCCAGATTCCGAAGAATATTCCCACCGCCGCGCTGAACACGACAGCGATCGCGACCGCTTCCGGCGACACGAAGGTGTTCCAGTTGGCCAGCTTCGATAACGCCACGGCGCCGCCGGCGCCCACCATGATGCCCACCAGGCCGCCCATCATGCAGAGGACCAGGGCTTCGATGAGGAACTGCAGCAAGATGTTGTGTTTCGTAGCACCCAGCGCTTTGCGAACGCCGATCTCACGAGTTCGCTCGGAGACCGAGACCAGCATGATGTTCATGATGCCGATGCCGCCCACCAACAAGCTCACGGCTGCGATGGCGCCTAGCAGGAACGTGAATGCCTGGGTCGTCTCCTCGAAAGTCTCCAGGTATTCGGCTCGATTGCGGATCTGGAAGTCGTTGTCGCGGCCCGGAGCGATGCCGTGCTGTTTGCGCATGATCCCTTCGATCTCGATCATCGCCACGGTCATCGAATCGGGGTGCACGACCTGCACGGTGATCGAGTTGACCCGGTCGCTGCCGAAGATGCGGTACTGCGCGGTCTGCAGAGGGATGAGGATTTGCTCATCGGGGTTGTTCCAACTGCTTGTCGAGCCCTTCTCCTCGAACACACCGATGATCTCGAAGGGGACGCCTCGGATCAGGATCTGCTGGCCGATCATCGCGGCCCCGTTCGCCTCGACCATATCGGGGACCGCGAAGCCCAACACGGCCAGCCGTTTGCGGGATGTGCCATCGCCCGCTGTGAACATGCGACCCGCCGCGATCTCGTAGTTGTTGATGGGAACGAATTCTGGGACCGTGCCCATCACGTTCACGTTGATGTTGCGGTTTCCGTACTCGACCTGCTGGTTTCGCCGCAACTCGGGGACCACGGCGGTCAACACGGTAGTCTCGCTAGCCAGAGCCAGCGCGTCGTCCGTCGTCAGACTGACCCGGTCCGCACTGGCCACGCCACGGTGATGCGATTGTCCGGAGTAGACCGAAAGCAGATTGGTGCCCAACGCCTGGATCTGGTCCTGCACGGCCTTCTGTGCGCCAGTACCGAGAGCCACCATGGTGATCACGGCGGCCACGCCGATGACAATGCCCAGCATGGTCAGGATCGAGCGAAGCTTGTTCGCCCGGATCGCGCTGAGGGCAACCCTGAAGACTTCGCCGAAAAGCATGGCGACTCCTATCTCCGCTGTACACCGGGCAGACCGCCGACCCGGTTGGATATCCGCTCCTGCCACTCCTGCTGACTGGCCAGCAGGCTGGCACTGGGCAGCACCATCACAGTGTCGCCCTCGCTGAGGCCCGACAACACTTCAGAATAGTCGAGGTCGGTGAGGCCCGTACGGATCTGAACCGCGGTGGGCACGCCGTCGCGCAGCGCGAACACGATGAAGTCGCCGCCCAACAGCGCCGCCTCAGTCGTGCTCTGCTGACGGCGCTGGCCCTCCAGCTCGCCCTCACCGGGGTCGTTGCCGCCGGGATCGCCCGGTCCACCGGGACGATTCCCACCGCCGGGTCCGCCCATGCCGCCCGCCTGTCGCAGTTGTTGCATCACACGCCGCTCGTCGGCGGTGAGCGATTGGAAGGCCGTCCGCATGTCGCTGGCGCCCTCCAACTTCGCGACCACGGCGCGTGCGGCCTGGGCGTCGACGCCCTCGGGCAGGCTGATCTCTTGTCCGCGCCAAGTCACCGTCTCGCCGCCGGCATTCGCAGCATGAGCCGTCTCCGCTCCCCGTGCGCCTCCGCGATGGTCAGACTGTTGCGCCGCGAGTTGGTTCGCCACGGTTTCGTCGTTGAGGCCCAATACCTCGGCCGCCGAGGCCACGTCGCGCGGCGTACGTAGTGCGGAGTTGGGGACGGCCAGAACGCCTTGCCGCGATCCGACATGTACCTCGACTTCCGCGTTCATCCCGGGCTTGAGTAGCCCATCGGTGTTGGGGATCCGCACCAGAACCGGGAACATCGTGACGTTTTGAGTCACCGTAGCTTGCGGCTCGATCTTCAGAACCTGGCCCTGGAACGGTCGGTTCGAGTACGCATCCACCGCGATGGTGACCCGCATGCCGGGCTGGACCTTGCCGATGTCGGTCTCGTCGACCAGTGCGCGCACCTGAACTGTGTCTAGGTCCGCCATCTGCAGCAGGACCGTGCCGCCGCCCACCTCGCGAGTGGCCGACGAGATGACGCTGCCCTCCTCGACGTTCTTCTGAATGATCACGCCCGAGATGGGCGCTCTTACCTCGGTGTCTTCTGCGGAGATGCGAGCGTCCTCCAGCGATCGCTCAGCGCGCACCAGCTGTGCCGTGGCGCTGGCGACCGCGAGCCGTGAGTCCTCGTATTCCTGCTCGGTGATCGACTGCGTCTTATGAAGTTCCTCCGAGCGTCGCAACTTCGATTGGGCGTTCTCGAGTTGGGCTTCGGCCAAACGAAGGTCTGCCTCGGCTTGGCGTAGCGTGGCCTGGGGCACCCGTGGGTCCACACGCACGAGCAAGTCGCCGGACGACACTTCGTCTCCCGTCTCGACGTTGATCTCGAACACCTCGCCCGAGGCCTTCGACTTGACCTCGACGGTGGTGACCGGCTC
>Ga0209536_100002729_pt1 | contig 28746 bp, 17 predicted proteins | sample DeeMarSeWOR28_12_FD_187461 | JGI IMG/M metagenome (GOLD analysis project Ga0209536, IMG submission 187461) | Marine sediment microbial communities from White Oak River estuary, North Carolina - WOR-2-8_12 (SPAdes) (version 2) | ecosystem: Environmental > Aquatic > Marine > Intertidal zone >... | reverse complement strand
GTAAGTTTCTACACAGCAATACGTAGCGACACTCGGGCGAACGCAGCCAACCTCACCGAAAGTCGCTCAGGGCAAATGGGGTTCAGGGGGTCGCGGGTTCAAATCCCGCCGTCCCGCTTGGATAGGACAACTAGTTGCGACCTTTCGCCAGCGGGGCGGTTCTCTCGGGGTAACCCAGAGGTAACCGCCCGGCGTCGTTTCGGTAGGGGTATGCGGGAGCCGGCGCCCGCTCGGGTTCGGCCGCGTGCACGCGCGGGACACCCCACCGTCGGGCATTGCGCCCACCGCGCCTCTCGCGGCGCTAGCCATGTTGCGAACCGTTGCACCCGCGCACGGCTTGTCGGGCGAGGTGTTTCGCCCCACTTTGGACGCCACGTATCACCGTCGCTGGCTTTCCTTTCGGCCACGCCGCCCGCGTGACGTCTCTCCCCCCTGTGAACGCCACCGTCCGACGAGACCGCCGTTCCGGCGATGGGGGCAGTCTTCGGTTCCTTCTCTACAAGGGGGTCTGTATGCGCTACCTACGCCTCGCCTTGCTCCCGCTCGTGCTGCTCGTGGCCGTGAGCTGCGATCGGCAACCGGTGGCACCGGAATCAGATGCCATCGAGGAGTCTCCCCTCTTCGCCGCCCACGGTAACGCCAACAAGTACGTCTGGGAGTTTCAGTTCTACTGGACAACTACGTGTTCTGGAGGCGCAGAACTCGACGTGGACTTCTCGGGCTGGGGGCAGTTCATGCTCCACAACGGGAAGAAGAACGTAGAGCTGAATGTGTGGCACAACGCGTGGCTGTACACGAACAGCGGTGGAGGCACGTTCCGTTGGATCGATACAGGTCCGGACCGCTATTACCACAACGAGAGCGGGGAACTCATCGTTTCCGTGACCGGGACTTCGACGGCCTCGGGGCCGGGGCGGGATGAGGTCAACGTCGGGACCATGGTCTTCAACGTTGACACCGGCGAAGTCGAGTTCACCGCCGGGAGGGGCCTCGGCTATCTTGACGACATGGCCTGCGAGGAGCTCACGTAACCTCCCGTTGCCACGGCAGTGCTCAATCACCGCCCGGCCCCGCGCTGGGCGGTGGCGTTCTTGGCTGATGCTCAGGCACCACGATGAGCCTCATCGTCAGGGGAGTGGCGGTTCGGTACCGCATCGCGATCCCGGGATCAGCCGCGCTGTCCCGCTAGTAGCGGCCCCGGTATGCGCGGTGGCGATCAGGTTCCGTGGCTTGATGCCGTGGCGGTGCCGAGCAGAGCAAACTCGCGCCACGCCGTACGACGCCCCCACCGAACGGCGGGGGCGTCGTAGAGGGCGGGCCTACCGCCAGTCCGGGTCGATGTGGGTATCTGCCCGCGTCGTGGAGGACGAAAGGCGCGTGCACGTCCCGCCGGTGCTGGGCGCCACGCAGAGGCCGTGGGCGTTCCCGACACTGCCGCGTGGGCCGTCCCAGTACCAGAACACGAGCTGCGTCCCGTCGGGGGACCAGGCCGGATCGAACTCCTCCTGTTCGCCGACGCGCTGGGTTGGCGTCCCGCCGACCGACGGAATCGTCCAGATCTTGTACTGTTCATCGAAAACGCGATGGTACGCGATGGTGGCTCCGTCCGGCGACCACGCGGGGTTCAGCTGCTCGCCGTCCTGCCGCAGTAGCGTCACGTTGCCACCGTCGCCGTCCATGATGTAGAGGTCGCGCTGGGTCGGATTCATCGGATCGGGCAGCCGATTGAACACGATGCGGCCGTCCGGCCCCCAGTCCGGTTGTCCGCCATTGGACGTGAGCTGCACCCGCCCCGTCCCGTCCGCGTTCATGCTCCAGATCGCTGCTTGGAAGGTGCTTCCCTGCTCCTCCCAGGCGATCATGCTGCCATCGGGTGACCACGTGGGATTTTCGTTCACTTTCCCGTTGTCACAGCAGATCTTCGTCGGTGCCGAGCCGTCGGCGTTCATGACGTAGATGTCCGCTGGAGTGCCCACGGGCGCGGCACTCGAGTAGGCGATATGCGAGCCGTCGGGAGACCACGCGGGGTTCGTGAACCATTCCCCGGTCCCGGAGGTGAGCTGGACTTTGCCGCTGCCGTCGGTGTTCATCCGGAAGATCTGTTGGGGTTGGACGAAGTCCCCGTCCACGCGCACGTAGACGATGTCCTTGCTGGTGCAGGCGATGTTGAAGGCCACGTTGGTGGTCCCGCCGAGCGCCACGGTTCCCGTGGTCGTGGCCGTCCCGGTCGCCGACCGCTCGCCCACGCTCGGGTCGCAGGTCACCGCCAGGTCGCTCAGCGTGATCGTGACCGCGCCCGCCGGGGCGGTGAGCGTGACGGTGTCGTTCACGCTCACGGCGGTCGGGGTGCCGCCCTCCAGGGCCAAGCCGTACCCGTCGGCGTCGAGCTCCACACCGGTCGTCAGCACGGTGACGACCAGCGTCCCGGCGTTCGCCACGCAGGTGATGGCGAAGTCCGCCGTGGCCGTCTCACCCGCCGTGACGGTGACGGTCACGCTGGTGCCGCCGGTGGCCGTGCAGTTCTCGTTGATCCCCTGCAGCTCGACCGTGCGACTGCCGGGGGCAATGTTGGACACCGTGACGGAGGCGGAGGGGCCGATCGTGCCCCGCGCCGTCCCATCGATGAGGACGGAGTACCCGTCGTCCGGGTCGGTGCCGGTCGTGGCCGTGGTGACGGTGATCGCCCCGGTCTGCGGATCGGGATCGGGATCGGTGCCGGTACTGTCACCGCAGGCTGCGAAGATCCCGGCGGCGGTGAACAAGGCGGCCATGAATCCGAGGTGAAGGCGTGCTGCTCGCATGAACGTGCTCCCATATGGAAAATGAGGATGCTGCCCGGCACCGCGGCCATGCCGCGGTCCGGATATTCGGTGACCGTGCGCTCGGGGCTCTGAACGGGTCCGGCGGGAAGATGGGGCTCGCACCCGTCCCGCGATTGAACAATTCGCGCATTCTCTTGCCACGGCGTTGCAATTCGGCCGGATGGCGGCGCCGAGGGGCCGGACACCGCTGCGCCCGGGCCGGGGAGGGGTGGTCTGGCGTCCCGCCAGGTCTCAGACAGATTCCGTCCATGGCTGTTCGGTTGACGTCGCTCGGGCTGGTCCTCCTGGCCCTGATCGGCAACGGGGCCGTGGCGCAGGACGCGGGGACCCCGTTCCGTCCGTATGCGCCGCCGGTGGCGCTGGCGCCGGTGAGCGCGGTACTGCCGGATGCGAAGGGGTTCCTCTGGGCGGCGACCCTCGATGGCCTCGCACGCTTCGACGGGTTCACCGTCACGGAGTTTCGTCCCACGGCGGACGACCCGACGGCCATCCGGTCACTGGTCGTGCGTTCCCTTGCCGACGGCGGCGGGGACACGCTCTGGATCGGTACGTACGACGGACTCCACCGCCTCGACACGCGGACCGGCACGTTCACCTCCTACGGTGCCGAGGCGGGCGAAACGGGCGGGCGGGCGTGGCACGATACCTATGCCGTGATGGTCGACCGCGATCGGATGGTGTGGACGGGAGCGTTCGACTGGACCGACCCCCGGGGGGGCGGGCTCCATCGGCTCGATCCGGCAACCGGCGCCTTCCGGCATTTCTATCACGACCCCGTCGACACGCTGAGCCTGAGCCACAACTGGGTCCGGACGATCCTCGAGGACAGCACTGGGATGGTCTGGGTCGGGACGTGGCACGGCCTCAACCGTCTCGATCCCCGCACCGGTCGGTTCGAACGGTTTCTCCACGATCCCGCGGACGACGGCACGCTCGCGTACGACGACGTGGCGGCGTTGTTCACCGACCGTCGCGGCCGTCTCTGGGTCGGCACGATCGGTGGGGGGCTCGATCTGTTCGATCCGACGACGCGCACCTTTCGCCATTACCGGCACGACCCCGCCGACCCGCGGAGCCTGTCCAGCGACTACGTCACCACCGTCGCCGAGGACCTGGATGGCCACCTCTGGGTGGGCACCCTGGACGGGCTGAATCGGCTGGATCCCGCGACGGGGGTCGTGCAGCGGTATCACCCGAGTTTGGCGAACGCGGCCGTCGGCGGGGCTACGGTGGCGAGCGTGGTCGCGGCGCCCGACGGCGGGTTGTGGGTCGCGGGCACCCGCGATCTCACCCGGGGGTTTCTCGACTACGCCGATCTGGTCGGCGGGTCGCGCGCGGCCGTGAGCGACGTCCTGGCCGGATCCGACGATTTCGACGTGACCGCCGTGGCGTCCGCTGACCAGGGCGAGGTGTGGATCGGGACGTGGGGCGGGGGCATCCGCGAACTCGATCGCCGGCTCGGCGCGATGACGCCGCTGCCCGCGTTGCGCAACGGCGCCGTGCCCGACTCCGTGGCGTCCCTCGTCGCGGACGGCGATCGGCTGTACCTGGTGGCGGCGGCCGGGGAGGCGATGGTGATCGATCGGCGACGGCGGACGATCGAGCCGATCGGGGTTCCCGCGCACGTGAGCGACGGCCGCGCCGTGGGGGCGTATAGCGCAGGGCTCGCGATGGACGAGGAACGCGTCTGGCTCCTCTTCAATCCCGACCTGCTCGTCGGGCGGTCGCGGCGCGGGGATTCGACGGTGGCCTACCGGGTCGGCGACGGGCTGTCCGGGGTGAACGCGCACGCCGTCGATGGCGAGCGGCAGCACTGGATCGCGACCGGGACGGTGGTGCGGCGGTTTCGCCCCGGCGTCCCGGTCGCGCGGTGGACGCTTCCGAGCTTTGTCACGGTGCTGCTGGCCGACCGGCACGGCCGGGTCTGGGCCGGGACCGCAGACGGGCTGTATCGGTTCGACGCGGGGGCCGAATCGTTCGAGCGCGTGTCCACGACGGGTGATGCCCTGGCGACCCTGGGGGTGATCCGGGTCCTGGTGGAGGATGCGCGAGGGCACCTCTGGCTGGCCAGCAGCCGGCAACTGTGGGAGCTGGATCCGGCGTCGGGGGTGGTCCGGGAGCACACCGGGGGCCAGTTCTTCGCCCGCGGCGGGGGCATCCACAACGGTGCGCGCGCTCAGGCCGACGGCGAGCTGTTCCTGGGTGGGAGCGGGGGCCTGTTCGCGGTCCGGCCGGAACGGTTCCAGGTCAATCCATTCCCGCCGACGGTCGCGCTGACCGGCCTGCTCGTGAACAACCGGCGCGAGGCGCCCCAGGCTCCCGGCGCGGTGCTGGAACTGGCCCACGGCGAGAACCATCTGACGTTCGAGTACGCGGGGCTGCACTTCGCCGAGCCGGAGCGGAACCGGTACCGGGTGCGTCTCACCGGGGCGGAGCGGGCGTGGCGGGACGTCGGGGCGGCGAGATCCGTGACCTATCCCGGCCTGCCCGCCGGCACGTTCACGCTCCACGTCATGGCGGCGAACGCGAGCGGCGTCTGGTCGGAGCCGGCGACGCTTGCGCGGCTGACGATTCTCCCTCCCTGGTGGCGCACCTGGTGGGCGTACGCTGCCTATGCGCTGCTGCTTGCCGCGGGGCTGTGGGGGATCCGGCGCTACGAGATGGGGCGGATCGTCCTGCGCAACCGGGTGGCGCTCGAGCGGGCCGAGGCCGACAAGCTTCGCGAGCTCGATCGCGTGAAGTCGACCTTCTTCGAAGACATGTCGCACGAGTTCCGCACGCCGCTGGCCGTCATCCAAGGGCAGCTGCAGAGCCTGCTCGACCGTCCGGACGAGGAAGGGGCCTCCAAGCTTCGGATGGCCGTACGGAACGCGCGGCGGATGCAGCACCTCACCGATCAGATCCTCGACCTCGCGCGGATCGAGGCCGGCAGCGTCGCCCTTGAGGCCACCGTTGCGGACGTCGTGTCCTTCCTGCGGAGCCTGGTGGCCGCGTTCGAGTCGCTGGCGGCGAGCCGGAAGGTGCACCTCTCCTTCATGGCGGAGCGCGACTGGATTCCGCTGCGGTTCGATCCCGAGCGGCTCGAGATGGCCGTGACGAATCTCGTCTCCAACGGTCTCAAGTTCACGCGCGAGGGCGGCGCGGTCGCCGTCACCGTGCGGACCGTCGGTGCTGCCGGCGACGTCGACGCGCGTGTGGAGATCGAGGTCGCCGACACGGGGATCGGCATTCCCGCCGCCGATCTCACCCACGTGTTCGATCGGTTCTACCGGGTCGAGGGCGGGGCGACCGTCGGCGTGCGCGGGTCGGGCGTCGGGCTGGCGCTGGCGCGCGAGCTGATCGCGCTGCACGACGGGACGCTCCACGTGACGAGCCAGGAAGGAGTCGGGAGTCGATTCGTGGCGCGCTTCCCGTTGCCGACCGGAGCCGAGGCGACGACCGAGGCGGTTGCGCCCTCGTCACGCGTCCGGGACGCGGTGGAGGCCGAACAGGCGGCGCCGACCACGGAAGCACTGCGGGACGACGCCGAGTCCGGTCAGGCGCACGAGCTCGTGCTCGTGATCGAAGACAATCCGGACATGCGCGCGTTTCTGCGCCAGGAGCTCGAGGGCGAGTACCGCGTGCTCGAGGTGGTGGATGGCGCCGCGGGCGTCGCGCGGGCGCGGGAGACCATTCCCGACCTGATCCTCACGGACGTGATGATGCCGGGCATGGACGGGCACGAGGTCGCGAAGCAGCTGCGGGCGGACCCGCGGACGAGTCACGTGCCGATCATCATGCTCACGGCGCGGGCGTCGACCAACGCCCGGATCGAGGGGCTGGAAAGCGGCGTCGACGAGTATCTGCCGAAGCCGTTCTCGAGCCGGCTGCTCCGCACACGGATCCGGAACCTGCTCGATCTCCGCCGGCTGCTGCGCGAGCGGTACAAGGGCGAGACGTGGATCAGGCCCGCCGACATCGAGGCCACCGACGTCGACCGCACGTTCCTGGAGCGCATGGTGGCGATCATCGAGGAGCGCATGGGGGACCCGGCGTTCTCCGTCGAGGCGCTCGCGGGGGCCTTGCACCTCAGTCCGTCCCAGCTGACGCGCAAGGTACGGGCGTTGATCGAGCAGACGCCCGGGGGAGTGATCCGCAGCATGCGGCTGCATCGAGCGGCGGACCTGCTGAAGCAGAACGCGGGGTCGATTTCCGAGATCGCCTACCGCACGGGCTTCGCCGACCACGCGCACTTCTCCCGAGCCTTCAAGGCCCGGTACGGCGTGACGCCGTCGGAGTATCGCGGTTGACGCGGCGGCCGGTCTTTCGTCACCGCGGTCCGGCACGACGGTCGAAGACCGTGTGTCTCGGTCCGTCGGTGCCCCAGCGAGGGTGAGATCGCCACCTCGTCTACGAGCCGACCTTCCGCCTGCTCGAGCAGGTCGACGACATCCTCGGGAGCGACTTCCTGCCGTCTTGCCGCAACGCGTTGCCCACGCTCCCCGCGATTACATCCGACTAGTGGATACGCCTGCGCTTCGGCTGCAGTCTGCCGTCCACAATTCGCCGTCCGAACTCCAGGCAGCGCGCGACGGCCGTCTCCCGGCTGGGCGATACTCGGCGCGACCGGCATTGCCGCACACCCGTGACACGGCCCACGGGGGTGATCCGTACCTGGGTGGTCCACCCGTGTGGATCGTCACTGAGCCGGGTGGTCGGCTCGATCATGTGTCCCTTGTACTCGATGCGGTGGGTCATGGGTCTCCCGTGGTCGGGGTGAATGGGCGGGCGGCGGGGCGGGCGCGAACCGCCGCGCGTGATCACAGCTGCTCTCCCACGATCGGTACGCGCTCCAGCGACTCGAGCACGGAGTCGTACCGCGCCGCCGCGGAGCGCATCCGCATGAACAGATGCTCGAGGCTCGCCAGCGACCACACCGCGGTGAGCGTGGTGCCCACCACCCGCCAGCGGTCCCCGTCGGGCGTCTCTGTGCGCTCGAGTGTGCGCACCAATCCGGCATGCTCCGCGTACCGCAGGAAGGTCGTCAGCCCCAGTGCCATGCGGGGTGACCGCGACCGAAACGCGAAGGTGAACCGCTGCGGAGTCCGCAGCGAGCCGGCCGCTGTCAGATCGAGCCAGCAGCGGCGCGCTCTGACCAGCGAGCCCTCGGACAGGCCATCCTGGTATTCGTCGGGGAGCGCGCCGGTCATGCGGCGCTCCGTAGTGCACTCGCGGGAATGACGGGCTCGGCGGTTGCCGGGCCGCGCTCACGGTCGCTGGGGATGCTGCGCAGACAATGCCTCCGGAAAAGAAAGAGCGGGGTCGCCGCTGCGGCGCACTCCCGCTCCTTCGGATCGATGTTGGGTGGAACGACAACGCGTTGTCGTCCGCCGGAAGCTTAGTCGGTTCCGCGCGCAGTGTCAAAGGTGCCGACCGCTCCGACGGCGTTCGGGTTGCCCGAACGGCGACTCCCGGTTACCCTTCTGCGGCATGTTGGAAGCGCCCGTTTGGGGCGCCGAGCACATTCGAGCGTCGACGGGGGATCCGGCAGCGATCGGGTCCCTCGATTTGTTTTTGCAGAGACACGTCACGCATGGGAGCGTGGCAGCCCGACGCGGGGGCACGAATCCGCGGGCATGTAGTCGGATGGTACGGCATTCTGCGCACCCCCCGGTTACGTCACGAAGAGGAGGTACGGAATGCGTACCAAAGGAACGGTGAAGTGGTTCAACGACAGCAAGGGCTTCGGCTTCGTCACGCCGGAGAACGGCGGCAAGGACTGCTTCGTGCACCACAGCGCCATTCAGGGCGAGGGCTTCAAGTCCCTCAGCGAAGGTGAGCAGGTGGAGTTCGACGTCGTGCAGGGACAGAAGGGCCCGGCGGCGGAAAACCTCACCAAGGTGAGCGCGTAGGCTGCGTTTCGCCGCTCGAACAACGACGGGGCTACGCTAGGGAACACCCTGGGGTGGCCCCGTTGCCATTCCGAGCTTCCCGTCGGGGTCGCCATGGCCGACGTGATCCTCGGGGCGAACGACCGAGTGGTGTGGGCGATCAGGCACGTTCGCCGGCAGGCGCGGCACCTCGATTGACGAGGCGCCGCGGCAGGTTCACCAGGACAAAGGAGCAGCCGTGCGTCCACGCCGCGTAGGCATCATCGATCTGGTGACGAAGGGGCCGACGAAAGCCCTGTACGCCCGCGTGATGAATGCCAATCTGGCGAGCATCATGCCGCAGGTCCTCGCCGTGTGGTGCCACGAGGAGGGCCACCAGGTCAGCTTCACCTGCTACACGGGCTTCGAAGACCTGCTCGACGAGTTGCCGCACGACCTGGACGTCGTGTTCATCGGTGCCTTCACGCAAGCCGCGCAGCTCGCCTACGCGCTGAGCAACCTGTATCGCTCGCGCGGTGCCGTCACGGTCCTCGGCGGGCCCCACGCGCGCTGTTACCCCGAGGATGCCCGGCGGTACTTCGATTACGTGCTCGGCTTCACCGACCGGGAGCAGATCCGCGACATCCTGCGGGACCCGGCACCGCAGCGTCCGGTGGGCCTGCACCTCGAGGCCGCCCAGCAGCCGCGGTCACTGCCCGGCGTGCGCCAGCGCTGGCCCTATCTCGAGCGCACGCTCGCCAAGGCCCCCCTCATCCAGATCGTGCCGATGCTGGGCAGCCTCGGCTGCCCCTACACGTGCAGCTTCTGCATCGACTCGGAGATCCCCTATCAGCCGCTGGATTTCGAGATGCTGAAGGACGACCTCCGGTTTCTCCGCCAGCGCTTCCGGCGGCCGCGCGTGGCGTGGCACGACCCCAACTTCGGCGTGCGCTTCGAGGACTACATGGCGGCGATCGAGGAAGCCGTCCCGCCGGACAGCGTCGACTTCATCGCCGAGAGCAGTCTCTCGCTGCTCTCCGCGCCACGGCTGGCACGACTGCAACGGAACGGGTTCAAGGCGCTGCTCCCGGGGGTCGAGTCGTGGTTCGATCTCGGCAACAAGTCGAAGACGGGCAGTCACGAAGGCATGCAAAAAGTCCTGGCCGTTGCCGAACACGTGCGCACGATCCAGCGGCACATTCCCTACGTGCAGACGAACTTCGTGTTGGGGCTCGACAGCGACGTCGGCCCGGAGCCCTTCGAGCTCACCAAACAGTTCGTGGACCTGGCGCCCGCGGCGTTCCCGGGGTATTCGCTCCTGTCGGCGTTCGGCCGGGCGGCGCCGCTCAATCTCCAGTACCAGCGGGAGGGGCGTGTGCTGCCGTTCCCGTTCCACTTTCTGAACAACAATCACGCGATGAACGTGAAGCCGGCCAACTACTCGTGGCCCGACTTCTACGACCACGTGATCGCCCTGACGCGGCACTCGTTCTCGTGGCGTGCGATCTACGCGCGATACCGGGCGATCGAGGCCACGATCCCGCGGTGGATGAACGTCGTGCGTGCGGTGTCCTCCGAGGGCTTCGGGCGCATCCGGTACTACACCAGAGTGCGTGAGCTGCTCGAGCACGACCGGCAGTTCCGCGCCTACTTCGAGGGTGAGAGCAGCACGCTCCCCGCGTTCTTCCACGAGCGCGTCCGGACGGACCTGGGGCCGCTGTGGTCGTGGCTGCCCAGCGGGGCGCTGTCGCACGACCCCAACGCGTACCTGGCGGCGAGCATCGCGGACGTGCAGGTCCAGCCGCTCCGAGCGACGGCCTAGCCGATGCGTGTCGTCGGATCCGGCGTCCACGCGACGGGGTGCTTGTGATCAGCTACCGGATCGAGCAGCGCCGTCTCCGGTACCGGAATCGGGTCTTCCATTTCGTCACCTCCGAGCCGCTGACCGAAGCGACCCGCACGGCGGCGGAGGCGGTCTCGGCCGTGTGGGTCCTGATGGACGGCGGGCGGTGCCACGAGGTGATGTCACGGGTGTCGGGACGGCCCGAGCTGGAGCTCGACCGTGCGCTGCTCGGGTGGGTGGAACGCAACATCGAGATCCTGACGTCCTGAGCGATCCCGTGCGGAACGGCCGATGGAGCGCGGGGCATGCGAACGGTACGCCATCGGCAGTGCGGACGACGTCCGGATCGTCGTGATCCGGCTCGAGGAGCCGATGGTGCGGTGCAGCACTGGACAGGTACCTCCCACTCGAGAGGAGATCACCATGCGCACGATGCTTCGATGGACCGTTCCCGTAGAGCGAGGCAACGAGGCGATCAGGGACGGCACGCTCGCGAAGCCGAGCCGCTCTTCATGGCGCTCGACGCGGCCGCCGAGTTCATTCCGGTCATGAACGCCGACGATCTCCAGCGAGCGCTCGCGCAGGTCACGGGGTAGCGACGTGGCGCGGGGATCCGCTCCCTCCGCACCGCCAGCCTGACAGCCGCACGTTGGCAGAGAACCGTTTCCGTGTTCCGATGAATCGCTCCTCGAGATGCAGTGACCGTCTGCTCATCCAGCGATGCCGCAACTCGCTGGCGATGCGGCGGAGACGCCGATGAGCCGCGCGGTACCACCCGATGGACTGGACGTGGAACCCGACCTCCGCAACCGTCTGACCGCGCTGTACGAAGAGGGGTGGGAAATGTGGAGCCGCTTCGATACGGAGGTGCGGCAGCACGCGTGGCACCCGTTCGTTCCCGCCGACGCTGAGCGCGTGCTGGAGACACTCCTCACACTCAAGGCCCCGGGGCTGCGATTCCTGGAGTGGGGATCGGCGCTCGGAGTCATCACGATCACGGCTGACCTGCTCGGCTTCGACGCCTACGGCATCGAGCTCGATCCCAACCTGGTCCGCGTGGCGCGGAGCCTTGCCGCGAAATACGAGTCGCAGGCGCGCTTCGCCGTCGGCAGCTTCCTCCCCGGAGGGTACGAATGGAAGCCTCGCTCCGGCGACGCGCGGCTCGGCACGATCGGCGAGGGCACACCCGGGTATGCCGAGCTCGGGCACCCGCTCGAGGATTTCGATGTCGTCTTCGCGTATCCGTGGACCGGCGAAGAGCCGATGATGCACGACGTACTGCGGCAATTCGGCGGACGGCGGACCCGCCTGCTCATGTACGACGCGACGACGGGCGTGGAGGTGTATCGCGACGGCCGCCGCGAGCGCTGAGCCGTGGCCGGTTCTGTTCCGCTACGAGAGGCGTGCCCCGGATACGGTGCACCTCACGCGTGGAACCTGAGCGTGAACACGGACGAATCCACGCCCAACCGGTGTCGCAGGGCGTCACTCACCACGATCTCCACCCGGTCGCCATAGCGCACCAGACGCCTGAGCAGTCGCTCCCAGTACCGCACGTGCGTCTCGTGGAGCGCGTCGACCCGCAGCGTCACCCGTGCCGTGGTGTCGCGCAGCGTGCGCTCCAGGTGGCGGGCGGCCCGAGCGTAGAACCTGCGGTCCAGCCACCCCTTCATCCTCACCGAGAGTGTCCCTGCCGTGTCCACGCTGCTGGCCAGGGTGATGTCCAGCGCCCCGGCCCGCCGGTACCGTATGAACGCCCGTTTGAGCCGTCGCAGCGATTCGCGGGCCGCGTGCCGCCCCGGCTCGCCGAGCGGTTCGAAGTGCCGGTCGATGTAGTCCCGCATGGACAGGCCCACGATCCAGTCCGTCACGGCCTGCGGCACCAGGCGCGGCCGCCACCAGGGCACCGACCGGATGAACTGCAGCAGCCGCGGGACGCCGCCGGCAAGCAGCCCGTGCCGCAGGAAGCGACGCGCGATGGTCAGCATCTCCGGGAATCGATACCGCCCGACGGCCACGGGCTTCCGGAGATACCGGAGCTTGTGGCGGATGCGGGTCGCGATCCCGCGGTCGTCGAACAGCCGGCGGTGAAGGTCGCGGTAGCCCGCGATCAACTCGAGCTGGCTCATCCCGCTGGGGACGACGTTGGTCCACAGCTTCACGTTGTCCGAGCTGTCGCGATCGTGGAGGAGCCGCCCGTCCGCCGCCAGCCGCTGGTGGAGCGGTGTCTTCGGCATCGCCTGCAGGAGCCCGATCATCGCGGCTTGGATCCCCGAATCGGTGATGAAGCGCTCCTGGCGCGCGAACGACGCGGGCGTGTCATGGTCGAAGCCGATGATGAACCCGGCGAACACGTCGATCCCATGCGCGTAGATCGTGCGTACCGACTCGAGCGGGTCCTGCCGCAGGTTCTGGAACTTGAGGGTCTCCGCCAGGCTCGCCTCGTCCGGCGACTCGATCCCGATGAACACCCAGCCGAAACGGGCGGCGGCGAACAGCGTGAGCAGCTCCGCATCCTGGGCCAGGTTGAGGGACGCTTCCGTGCCGAACGCGAAGCGATACGCGTGCTCGCGCTGGTAGGCGGCCAGAAACCGCAGCAGGTCCTTGGCAGCCGGCTTGTTCCCGATGAGGTTGTCGTCCACGAAGAAGACGCTGCGCGCGCCCTGCCGTCTGAGCGCGTCCAGCTCCCGCCCGACCTGCGCCGGCGACTTGCAGCGCGGCGTCCGGCCGAACATCACGATGATGTCGCAGAACTCACAGCGATATGGGCAGCCGCGGGAGAACTGCAGGCTCACCGCCCGGTACTTGGGTAGATCCAGGAGGTCGAAGCGGGGAACCGGCGAGTCGGCGAGTGACACGACCCCGGTCTCCCGGTACAGCTGCTGCGCCTGCCCCCGCTCGACGTCGCGGCAGAATTGGGGCCACACGTACTCGGCCTCGCCGGCGACGACGGTGTCGGCCACACCCTCGTACCGCTCGGGGCACAGCGACGCGAAGCTCCCGCCGGCCACGACGCGATAGCCACGCTGCCGGTAGTAGGCGAGCAGCTCGCGCTGGCGGCCGAACTGCACCCCCATCCCGCCGACCCCGACGATGTCCGCGTCGGGAGCGAGCGGGACGGACGCGATGTTCTCGTCGACGATGGACACGTCCCAGTCCGCGGGGCACAGCGCCGCCAGGGTGGCGAGCCCCAACGGGGGGTTGACGGCTCGCTTCCTGGGGAACACCCGGTCCGCCGCCCACTTGAAGCTCCAGAAACTCTCGGGGAACCGGGGATTGATCAGCAACAGTCGCATCAAGCCGTCCTTCGGGTGCGATGAGCCCCGTCTGAGGGGCGTTCTCCCCTCGAATGATGCACCCGCCGAGTCCGTTTGGGTACCGAGCGGTGGCCGTCTACCCGAGCACCACGTGGATCCGGTGCTCGAGACCGTCGTCCGACAGGGGAATGAGCCCACCCGCCGGCAGGGATGCTCCATCGAGACTGATGGTGGACACGCCGCGACAGACGGCATGCGGATTCTCGACCGCGATCCGGTAGAGCGTGTCGCCGTGACGATAGGTGATCTCGAACTGTTGCCAGCTTCGCGGAATGCACGGATCGACGGCGAGCGCCGACCCGCGCTTGCGGAACCCGAGGATCGATTCCAGCCCTGCGCGGTACAGCCAGCCCGCGGCCCCCGTGTACCACGTCCACCCCCCGCGTCCCGCGTGGGGCGGCTGGGAATAGACGTCGGCGGCGACGGCGTAGGGCTCCACCTTGTACCGGTGCGCGCTCGCGCGACGGCGCGCATGGTGGATCGGGTTGAGGAGAGAGAAGAGGGTGTAGCTGGTGTCACCCTCCCCCAGCTGGGCAAAGGCGATGACCGACCAGATCGCGGCGTGCGTGTACTGCCCGCCGTTCTCCCGGATGCCCGGCAGGTAGCCCTTGATGTACCCGGGATCTCGCGGTGTCCGGTCGAACGGCGGAGCGAAGAGCAGCAGGAGCCGCTCGTCCGGACGGACGAGGCGCCGGTCGACCGATGCCATGGCCGCGCGCGCCCGGTCCGGATCACCGGCGCCGGACAGCACGGCCCACGACTGGGCGATCGCATCGATCTGGCATTCGTCGTTCGCCGCCGATCCGAGCGGTGTGCCGTCGTCGAAGAAGGCGCGCTTGTACCACGCACCGTCCCAGCCGTGTCGCTCCAGCGCCAGGCGCAATTCCTCGGCCGTCTTCCGCCATCGTGCAGCGCGCTCCCCTTCGGCACGGCCGTCGGCGACGCGCGCGAACTCGCTCAGGTTCACGTGGAGGAACCAGCCCAGCCACACGCTCTCCCCGCGCCCCTCGTGGCCGACACGGTTCATCCCATCGTTCCAGTCGCCGGCACCGATCAACGGCAGCCCGTGACTGCCGGTCTCGAGACTGCGGTCGAGTGCCCGCGCGCAGTGCTCGAAGAGGGTCGACCGTTCGTCGGACGCTTCGGGTTCGAAGTAGGCTTCCTGCTCGTGCCCCTCGAGCGTGCGACCCGACAGCCACGGGATCGTCTCGTCGAGCACGCTCCAGTCGTCCGTCACCTCGAGATAGCGGGCCACCACATACGGTAGCCACAGACGATCATCAGAGATTCGCGTCCGCACGCCACGCCCGGTGGGAGGATGCCACCAGTGCTGGACGTCTCCCTCGGGGAATTGTCGGGCGGCTGCACGCAGGATGTGCTCGCGGGTGAGCTCGGGCCGCGTGACCATGAGCGCCATGACGTCCTGGAGCTGGTCGCGGAACCCGTAGGCCCCACCTGACTGATAGAAAGCGGAGCGGGACCACAGACGGCAGGACAGCGTCTGATACAGGAGCCAGCGGTTGAGCAGCAGATCCATCGACCGGTCAGGTGTCCGGACCTGGACGGTGCCGAGCACGCCATCCCACTGGTCCGTGACCTCGTGCAGCAGCTCGCCGCAGTCCGCGCCGCGATAGCGCTCGATCAACGCGCGCGCCTGCGCAGGATTCTCTGCCTGCCCGAGCAGGAACAGCACGTCGGCGTGCTCCCCCGGCCGCAGTTCCACCTCCGTCTGCAGCGCGGCGCATGGGTCCAAGGTCGCGCCGGTCGTGCCGGAGAGCGCGTCGTCTCGCTCGAGTGCGGCCGGATGATCGAGGCTCGCATTGCGGCCGAGGAACTCCACCCGATCGCAGGTCCACGACGTATGGCGACCACCCAGATCGGCGAAGGCGATCCGGTTCGCAAACTCACCGTTCCAGGCGTTGTGCGCGAAGATGGCGCCGGTACCCTGATCGATTGCGGTGACGATGTGTGGTGCCGAGTGGCTGCGGGTGACGCCCAGAACCCATTCCACGTACGCCGTGACCGACAACCGACGTGTGCGGCGCGATCGGTTCACCAACCTCAGCTGTGAGATCTTGATCGGGTCGCCCGGGGGCACGAACTGCACCAAGTCGAGTCCGATGTCGTTGGATGTGTGCTCGAAGCGGCTGTACCCCTGACCGTGTCGAATGACGTACGGCGAGGCATCCTCGCGGATCGGCAGACACGTCGGCCCCCAGAGCAGGCCATTTTCCGAATCGCGCACGTAGAAGGCCTCGCCCGGTGGGTCGCAGACCGCATCGTTCGACCACGGCGTCAGCTTGTTCTCCCGGCTGTTGACGGACCAGGTAGAGCCGGAGCCCGACTCGGACACGTGGAAGCCGAAGTCCGGATTTGCCACCACGTTGATCCAGGGAGCTGGCGTCCACTGCCCCTGTCCCAGGACCGTCACGTACTCCCGGCCGTCCCGCGAGAATCCTCCGACGCCGTTGAAATACTCGAGATCGAGCTGCGGAGGCGGAGGCGGAGCCGGTGGCGCGGCCTCCCGTGGCGGGCGGAGTCGCGGGGGCACCGGTCCCGGCCTCGATTGCCCCATCCGGATCACCTGCTCGGGCAAGGTGCCCCTGTTCGCGAGGACCAGGACGCGCGCCGCCGATCGCAGCAGGACGAGGTCCTCGGGTGGCAGCAGGTCTTCCCGCAGCACGAAGACGCCTCCCGGCACGCCGTCGCGATCCCCGCCCTGCGTGGACTGACTCGCCCGCACCATCGTCTCGAACGCGTCCTGCAACTCCTGGGCGTAGGACGTTCCCTTCGCATTCAGGATCACCAGGTCGGCGGCGATGCCCTTGAGGCGCCAGTACTCGTGCGCTCTGATGAGCTGCCGCGCGACGTCCCGCTCTTCTTCGCGCTCGACTCGCACGACGGCGATCGGAAGATCGCCGGAAATGCCATACGCCCACAGTCCGGAAGGCCCGCGACGGTTGGCGGCAAGTTCCTTCGTGGTGGTGCGTAGCGTGCGATCATTGTAGAGCAGGCGGTTGGCCAACCGCTGGAAGAGATGCGCTTCGTCCTGCGTGATCCTGAGATGGTGCAACTGGACCTGTGCGTACATCCAGGCCAGCGCGCTCTCCCGCCCGAACGTCTCCGGCTGGCGGTACTTCTCTGCGAGGTCGAGGGCGTCCTCCCGGGAGGGGGCCACCAGGGTGGTGAACACCAGGCGGACCGTGTCCCCAGCCGGGATCGCCACCCGATAGCGCAGACTGACGACGGGATCCAGCACCGTTCCCGCGGTGTTCGTCAGCGGCTCACCCTCCATCACGGAAATCGGGGTGCGGATGCCGCGACCCCGGCCCTGAAAGCGAGCCCGATCGCTCTCGAACTGGCACGCGTCGACCACGTCTCCCTCGATCGCGGCCACGTGCGCCAGCCATGGCTGGGGTTCCTCGGTCGAGCGGGGGCGCCGCGTTGCCAGCAGGGTTTCGAGCTCGGCGACGTATTCGGTCTCGACGAACAGATTCGAGAAGGCCGGGTGAGCCTCGTCGGCGGCCTGCGGTGCCAGGACGACTTCGGCATACGTTGTGAACTCGATCTCCCGATCGCGTCCTTCGAGGTTGGTGACCGTCAGCTGGCGCAGCTCGGCATCGTCATCCGGCGGGACCACGATCTCGAGCGTGATCGACAGGGATCGGTCACGCTGGAGGATCTTCGCCCGGTCTTCCGCATACTCGACGTTGTACGTCTCCGCTTCGGTGCCGCTCGGCTGGAACCCTGCCGACCAGACACGGCCGGTACGTCGGTCGCGCAGGAAGACGAAGGTGCCCCAGCAGTCGCGGGTCGTGTCCTCTCGCCAGCGTGTAACGGCGAGGGAGCGCCACCGGCTGAAGCCGCCGCCCGCCGCCGTCACCATGACCAGATACCGACCGTTCGAGAGGAGATGGGTGCGGGGCGGGACATCGTGCGGCGACTCGAAGCGCCGCAGGGTGGGGGGCACGAGATCGCGAACTTGAGCCGCCACCTCGACCTCTTCTCCCCGTGGCCGGGTGACGGCCACCGCCCGCGGTGTCCGCTCCTGCAGGAGGAGCTCCGAGGCCTGGATCATGGGATGCGCGTGGAAGCACCGGCGGGTGAGGCCTTGGTGCACGACGTTGCCGAGGGAGACGATGGTCATTCCCTGATGGTGCGCCATGTATGCCCGAACCACGGCGAGCTGGTCGTCTTCGGGAAGGCGCGACGGGGTGAAGTCCAGCGCCTCGTAGAACCCGTACGTGCCGCGGGCTCCGACTTCCTCGAGGTGGGCGAGGTTGTCGATCGCGGCCTTGGGATCGACCATTGCCGCGAGCGCGGTGGCGTAGGGTGCAACAACGACGTCCTCGAACAGCCCGCGCTTGAGTCCCAGCCCGGGCACGCCGAAATCCGAGTACTGATAGGTGAACTGAACGTCGCGGACGTTGTAGGCCGATTCGGACACGCCCCACGGCACTCCGCGTTCCGCGCCATACCCTACCTGCCGCGCCACCACGAGCTGGCTCGTGAGATCCAGCAGACTTCGGGCCGGCTGCTCCATCACCAGCAGCGGCATCAGGTACTCGAACATCGATCCGGACCAGGACACCAGCGCCGCCCCACGCCCGACCGGTGTCAGGGAACGTCCGAGGAGGAACCAGTGCCGGGGCGGCACGTCGCCCTTGGCGATGGCGACGAAGCTCGCGAGCCGTGCCTCCGACGCCAACAGGTCATAGCAGCTCGGGTCGAGCGTGTTGTCAGCGACGCGGAATCCGATGGAGAACAGCTTCCGTGACGGATCGAAGAGGAATCGGAAGTCCATCGCATGGGCAAACTGTTCCGCCTGCAGTGCGATCGCCGTGAGACGATGCTCGAGCGTGCTCACCCCTGCCGACGATCCGCCCTCGGCTTCGCCCATCGCGAGATCGTGCGCGTGACTCCGGACGGTGTCCCGGACGGCGGTCGCCCACGCCTCGATCTCTGCGCCGGACGCATGACCGGCGGCCGCGAGCGTCCGGATGATGTCCAGCAGGTCTTCTGCGCGGGCTTCCAGCTGCGCGAGCCGAGCACCCCAGTTGCCCGGTGACGGCGGCGGCTCGTCCAACGCGGCCGTCATCGCGTCGAGGGCCTCACGCACGTGCAGCGCCGTCACCACTTCGGTGCGCGTCCCGAACGGGGATGCCTCCACCGATTCGCGGACCGGGTCCAGCGCATCGCGAATCCCGGCCAGGATCTCCGGACCCGGCGGCGGTCGTCCGATGAGCCGCCGGCACCCCTGGGCCAGGGCAAGGAGATGCCCCGCGAGATTCCCGCTGTCGACGGTGGAGATGTAGAGGGGCTCGAGCGGTCGGAGGTCGGTGGTGTCGTACCAGTTGAAAAAGTGCCCGTGGAACCGGCGCATGGCGGTCAGTGTCTGCATCGTCGCCTCGAGCCGCTGCACCATCTCGGCAGTCCCGATCCAGCCGAAGTCGCGGGCCACCACGGTGCTCAGGAGGTACAGCCCGATGTTGGTGGGGGAGGTGCGGTGGGCAACCACCGGCTCGGGGTCCTCCTGGAAGTTGTCCGGGGGGAGGGCGTGCTCCGATGCGGTCACGAACGTCTCGAAAAAGCGCCAGGTGCGGCGGGCGATGAGGCGGAACGTGCGCGTCTCGTCCGCGGACAGACGGGATCCTTCGGCGGGCTTGGTCGGCACGCTCAGCCGCCAGGCCAGTACGGGAGCCAGGCCCCACAGGAGAAGGAGCGGTCCGGCGACGGGCCATGCCTCGGGCGCGACGAGGCCGACGAGCACTGCGGCGCTTGCCGCGAGCACCAGGCTCCAACGCAGGTGCCAGCAGAAGGCACGCAGCGTCAGATCCACTCCGTAGCTGGCCTGCGCCGCCGGCACCCACTCCAGGAGCCGTCGCTTCGTGATACAGAGCCGCCCGAGCGTGCGCAGCACCGCGTCCGTGATGTACCGGGCGCGGTGCGCCAGCGTCGCGAGCGCCATGAGCACTTGGAGCGACGCGAGCCGGACGTCGCGGACGGTGGCGCGCAGGTGACTGCGCTTGGAGAATCCGTGTCGCCGCGGCACCAGTCCGTCGAGCACCGGCAGGAACACGGGTAACACCAGGGCTGTCACCACCAGGCTCGTCCACAGCCCAGGTGGAACCGCCGGCAGGGTCCAGGCGGAGACGAGCAGCAGAAACGACGACGGTGCCGACAAGCTGCGCCGCAGATTGTCCAGCATCTTCCAGCGGCCCTGCACCGGAATCCTGCTCCACTGCCGGTTGCCGGGCTTCCCGGCTGTCTGGCCGAGGAGCCAGGGGAGGAGCTGCCAGTCGCCCCGCACCCACCGGTGGTTACGACGGACGGCCACCTCGTAGTTGTTGGGGAACTCCTCGAAAAGGTCGATGTCCGTCACGAGACCGGCGCGTGCGAACACGCCTTCGAACAGGTCGTGGCTCAGCAGTGCGTTCGCCGGCACCCGGTCCGCGAGCGCCGCTTCGAAGGCGTCGACGTCATAGATGCCTTTGCCCGTGAAGGACCCCTCGCCGAACAGATCCTGATACACGTCGGAGACGGCGGCGGCATAGGGATCCACGCCCCCGGGGCCCGACACCATCTGCTGGTAGACGGTGCTGTCCTGCCCCGTCGGCAGGGAGGGTGTGATCCGAGGCTGGAGAATCCCGTATCCCTCGACGACCCGGCCGAGGTTGGCGTCGAGGCGCGGTCGATTCAACGGATGGGCCATGGCACCGACGAGGCGGTATGCCGCCTGTCCAGGGAGGCGGGTATCCGCATCCAACGTGATGACGTAGCGGACGCCATCGGGCACGGTCGGCGGCCTGCCGCTGACTGCCATGAACGTGGTATCGGTGGCGCCCCGCAGCAGCCGGTTCAGTTCGTGCAGCTTCCCGCGTTTGCGTTCCCAGCCCATCCACTTGCCCTCCGCCGCATTCCACAAACGACGACGATGCAGCAGGATGAACCGGTCACCGCCAATCTCCGGATCTCCGTAGCGCTCGTTGAGACCCGCGATGCCCGCTGCCAGTTCGGTGAGCAGGTCCGCGTCGCCGGCGAGGTGCTCGTCGTCGGCGTCCTTCCAGTCGGTCAAGAGGGCGAAATGGAGATGACCACCGGGATTCGCCAGATAGTGCACTTCGAGCCGCTGGAGGGACTCCTCGATGCTCTCCCGGCTCGTGAGGAGCGTGGGCACGACCACCATGGCTCGCATGTCGGCGGGCACGCCGCCCGCAAGGTCGAGCTTGCAGAGCAGTCGGGGTGGGACGACGAGCGTGACCAGGCGGTGGACCAGCGCCACCGCGATGTCCGAGGCCGGCACCAGCGCGAGGATGCCGACGAGCATGAGGATCGGAACGCCCGCCCCTGCACCCCACGTCAGGACCAGCGGGCCGGCGAGCAGTAGGGCCGTGACGCCGGCGATCAGTCCGAAATAGCCCGATGTCGCGTGGATACGCCATGCCCGTCGAATCCGCACGCGCAGGGAGGGTCGATAGGCAAGCTGCGCTTCGAAGGCCCACCGGCCGCCGGACACCAGGTAGTATCCCGGGTCTTCCTCGCGATGCTCGGGAACCTCGGGCGAGGCCGCCGTTCCGCCCGCGGCGTCGGGTGCGGCGTGCCGCCCGGCCTCCGCCGAGTGTGGGCGACGGCGACGCCGCGCATCGCTGGCCAGCGCCACCGCCTGGCGCGCGACGTCCAGTTCCGACCAATCCGATCCCCGCGACAGCTCCTCCACCGCCTCCCGGTACTTGTCGCGCGTGGCGAAGTCCATCGCCGCGAACCCGGGCGCCGCCCGGAGCGTCTCGTCGACCAGACTCACGCTCTCGAAGAACTCCGGCCAGCTGATCGACGACATCCACCGCATGCTGGTGATGATGTTCTGGACGGTGATGTTCGCCGCGGCCTGAGCCTGGTGCACCTGGCCCACGATCTCGCCGGGGGACGTGCCGTGGGCGGCCAGCGTCTCGTTCAGCCAGTCGAGGGATGGGGCAACGGACATCGACTGGTCACGCAGCCGCTGCAGCAACTGGACGGCGAACGCGCTGGCCAGGGGAGCCGTGCCAAGGTCGCCCAGCACTTCGTCCACGGTCTCTGCCGGCCGGCCATGCAGACCGAGCAGTCGATCTGCCACCTGGTCGGCCTCGGCGCGGCCCTGACGCGCGCGGATGATCAGTTCCGTCAGCCGCCGCAGATTCTCGAGCAGGGCGACACGTAGGTGGATCGCCACGGCCCAGAGCTCACCGATGCCGAGGGGCTGCACGCGCTGATAGGCCCGGACGAAGGCCTTGAGCGTCTCCAGGTCGAACCGACTGTCGGTGTGGGCCACATAGGCCCACGCGAGCCCATAGACGCGCGGGTAGCCTCCGAGGTGATAGCCCTCGGCGATCTTCGGCAGGAGCTTGTAGAAGCTGCGCGGGAGATGATCCCGGATTTCCCGGAGCTGCGCGTCGACGACGTGGAAATTGTCGAGCAGCCACTCCTCGGCCTGTGTGATGTGCCTCTTGCGTCGCACCGCCTCAACGATGTTCCGGTACCCGTCGAGCAGCACCCGCCCGTTCTCGCGTACCCGGGGCAGGAGCCGGCGTCCCTTGGCGCGCTCGCCGGCGGTGGGTTGAGCGGCGGCCAGGCTCTCGGCGTGTTGCTCCAGCCGCTCGATGCCGAACACCTCCGCGCGGATCGGCTGTTCCACGCGCGACAGCGCCGACACCACGGCGTCGGTGGTGCTCATGTCAGGTCCCTCGGCGTAACGGCTGAGCGCGCGCATCCGGCATCTGAGTGCCTACGGCTCGTAGGGGGGCGACCGCTGTCGGCAGGCCGGGTACACCTGCAGGGATCTGGAAGCATCGTCATCCGATGCATCCGTGCATTGGAGGCGCTGCACCCGCAGGCCGTGCATTCGGGTGCACGCGACAACCGCGGGTCCCTCTGGTCTGTCCGTGAATACTCCAAGTTGTCGTATCCCCCCATGCTGGAGTGCGAATGGGGTCCAAGGGTCGCGCGCTGTCGCCAACGCTCCTCGCCACCGGCTCGGGGCTCATGGTCAAATCCCGCCGTCCTGACTAGGGTGAGTCGATGTGGGACACCGATTCACATGACGAGTCGTGCTCCTAGGCATTTCCTCGTTCTTGACGTTGGTGTGCGAAGAGTGTGCGAACGCAGCCACACTGAGCCACACTGAGAAAAGCTCAGCCAAAGAACGCCGTCTCGTAACTCGCTAGCAGCAACACGTGGCTGCACCGAGCCGAACGCAGCACGAGCGAGCGTCGAGCTCGTCGATGACCGCGATCGTGTGGTCAGCGCCGCGATGCCTCGCCGCTCTCAAAAGCGATACGCGACCGAACCCACCGCATAGTGCAGCCAGGCGAAGTTGTAGACCGACTCGACATCGGCTCCGCCTTCCACCGTGCGATAGCCGGCGGCGATGCCCCAGCGGTCGCTGAGATCGTACCCGACCTTGAGCGCGACGTCGAACGCGCGTCCCGGCCCACCGGCCAGGCCGTCGAAATCGAACCGGAGCCGCCAGCGATGTGTGAACCGCCAGTCGGCGGCGGCGTGCAGCAAGGGCACGAACCCCACATCGGTCTTCTCGCTGGAGGTGTCCCCCTGCCGGAGCTCCACCTTCGCATCACGGATCTTGGCCGTGAACCCGACGAGCAGTTGCAGCCGCTCGCGGTCCACGAGGCGGTACCGATAGCCGAGGCGCCACGAGTTGAACTTGTAGGTCCCTTCGACCGGCGTGCCCGGCTGGTAGGTCTCTCCGGCAAAGTTCACCGACTCCTCGAGCGTGCCGGCCTCCGTGTACGACAGCGGCGCGAGCAGCGCGCGGACGCCGTGACGTCTGCTGATGTTCCAGGTCAGGTAGAGGCGCCCCGCAGGCTGTGGCCCGGTCCCCAGGAGATCCACGAGGGAGAATCTCGTCCCGGTCTCGTCGTTCGGGATCTGGACATCGTTCCGGCTCTGCCACACGGGGCCAGCCTCGACCTCGATCGCGACCGTTGCTGGTGCCTGCGCCACCGCCGTCGACGTGGGGGCGAGCAGGCACACGGAAGCACCGACCCCAACGATTCGTCTGTAGCGCCGTGACCGATCCACACAGGCCTCCGAGTTCGAATCCCAATCGACGTCTGCTCGCTCAACAAGGTACTGAGTGAACCCGACCGTGACCATGACGGGTCGGGGACGGGGCGGGGAGGAGGGGAGAGTGCGGAGTGCGGAGTGAAGAGTGAAGGGTGAAGGGTGAAGGGTGAAGGGTGAGACGCCCGTGAGGCGGGAACGTGTCGTTTACGACGCGTCGCGCGCAATTCGGCGGCTCACCTCCCGCCGCTCCCGTCGTTCCCGCCGCTCCCGTCGCTCCCGCCGCTCCCGTCGTTCCCGTCGTTCCCGTCGTTCCCATACGGTACACGTCCTCTGGCTTCCCACCGCCCCGCGCCCTATCGTTGCAGCAGACCAGCACGGGAGGTTTGGTGGTGTCCGACCTCTCCGACCGCCTCGAGGCCGCCCTCGGTGACCGCTACACCATCGAACGCGAGCTGGGCCGTGGTGGCATGGCGATCGTGTATCTCGCCGAGGACCTCAAGCACCAGCGCAAAATCGCGCTCAAGGTGCTGCGGCCCGACCTGGCCTCCGAGATCGGCGCCGAGCGATTCTTGAGGGAAATCAAGATCGCGGCCAAGCTGACCCACCCGCACATCCTCCCCCTGTATGACTCCGGCGAGGCCGACGGCTTCGTCTTCTATGTGATGCCCGCCATGGAGGGACGGTCGTTGCGGGAGCGCATACGCAAAGAAGGGCAGCTTCCGCTGGACGAGGCAATGCGCATCACGCAGGAGATCGCGTCGGCGCTCGACTACGCGCATCGCCATGGTGTCATTCACCGGGACATCAAGCCGGAGAACATCTTGCTCCATGAAGGGGCGGCCATGCTGGCCGACTTCGGCATTGGCAAGGCGGTGAGCTCGGCCGAGCGCGACATCACCCAGGCCGGGATCGCAATCGGCACGCCGGCATACATGAGTCCGGAACAGGCATCTGCCGAGGCCGAAGTGGACGGGCGCAGCGATCTCTATAGCCTCGGATGCGTCCTCTACGAGATGCTGTCAGGTGAGCCGCCATACACGGGACCCACCGCGCAGGCGGTGATCGCCAAGCGGCTCGGCGCACCGGTTCCGCACGTGAAGGTGATTCGTGACGTCACCGATCCAGTGGACGCGATCGTCACGCGGACGCTCGCGCGCACGCCGGTCGACCGGTTTGCCTCGGCGGCCGAGTTCGCCGCGGCGCTGCGGGATGCGCAGAGCGGGACGCTGCAGACGCCGGCGGCGGTGTCGGCCGTCGGATACGCCGCGAGCACCGTCAAATCCGTCGCGGTGCTGCCGTTCGCCAACATGAGCGCGGATCCCGAGAACGAGTACTTCAGCGACGGCATGACCGAGGAGATCATCAACGTGCTCGGCAATGTCCCGGGTATCCAGGTGGCGTCACGCACGTCGAGTTTCGCCTTCAAGGGTAAGGACGTCGACGTGCGACAGATCGGGAAGACCCTGGGTGTCGGAACCGTGCTCGAGGGAAGCGTGCGCAAGGTGGGCCGGCGGATCCGCATTACCGCGCAGCTCACCGACGTCACCAACGGCTACAGCCTCTGGAACAAGACGTACGACCGGCAGTTGGAGGACGTGTTCGCCATTCAGGGCGAGATCTCCCGCGCGATCGCGGGTGCGCTCAAGGTCAAGCTCGTCGGTGATACGGGAACGCGGATGGTCCCCGCGTCGGAGAACCTCGAAGCGTATAACCTGTATCTGAAGGGACGCTTCTTCTACAACAAGTTCACCGAGCTCGATCTCCGGCGAGGCATCGAGCTGTTCGAGCAGGCCTTGCAGGTGGCGCCGGAGCACGCTCGTGCCCACGCCGGGATAGCGGACTGTTGGGCCTATCTCGCAGACGACTGGGTGGCCCCGGACGAGGCATACCCCAAGGCGAAAGCGTCCGCGCTGCGCGCGCTCGACCTCGAACCGTCGCTGGGAGACGCGTTCACCGCGCTGGGCAAGGTGCTGTGCTGGTACGAGTGGGATTTCGCGGGTGCCGAACGCGAGCTGACGACTGCGGTGAACCTGAACCCGAGCTCGGCCGAAGCGCGCTTTGTCTTCGGCAGCACGTTACCGTGCGTCGGCAAGCTCGACAGGGGACTCGAGGAATTGCGGCAGGCGCTCGTACTCGATCCGCTCGCGCCGCTGTTCAGCCGGTGGGTGGGCCGCTACCTGCTCTTTGCGGGCGACTACGACGGCACACTCGACCAGAGCCGGAAGACACTGGAGCTGGACCCGAACTACTTCCACGCGTTCCTCGACATCGGCTCCGCCTACCTCGGCAAGGGCGACCCCGAACACGCCCTCGAGTGGTACCGGAAGGGCCAGTCACTCCCCTCCAGCGTCCGCTCGTATGATGCCCATCTGGTGCGTGCACTGGCGGCGATGGGCCAACGGGAAGAGGCACAGGCAATCCTCGAGCGGCTTGAAAGAGAGGCGCAGGAGCACTACCTCAGATGCGAAGTGCTCGCGATGGGGTATGCCGCCGTGGGGGACTTCGACGGGGCGTTCGCCGCTCTCGAGCAGGCACTCCGGTCACGCTCGGGAGGGCTCATCTTTGTGCACTTGGATCCTGGCTACGAACCGCTGCGGACGGATGCGCGCTTCGTCAGGCTCGTCGAGCAGGTGGGGGTCAGGTAGCCGTCACCGCATGACCGTACATAACGAGACGTCCGACTGGTATCGATACATCGACATGACGAGTCAGGCCGAATCGCTGTTCGCCTTTGTCGAGAATACCATCGATACGGAGCTAGTTGCCGAGCTGCGCTTTCTCGCCAACTACGATCGGGCGAAGACGGCGATTCAGGAAATCATCGACATGCCGGACCGGACGACCGATGTGTTCATCCGGTTATGCATTGAGAACAACGGGGCGCTCGCCCACCGGAAGCGGAAGACCCAGTTCGCGTTTCTGTCGGATGAGGAAGTCGCGGCGATGGAAGAGGCCGTCCGTCGATGACCGGGATTCGTTGCCGCGTGTTCGGCCCTTTCTGTCGCCAGTCCGTTGACGGCCCCTTGACGGCTATGTCGTAGGGTGCCGGTGCCTTCAACGAGGAGGCACCGATGCGACTGCTGCGCCGTCCAATGGCCGCCATCCTACTGGTCTGGCTGCTACCTGCCTGCGCGGGGACAGCTCGCTGGAGGACGCACGAGGTCACGCCCCAGGAGACCAAACGCACCGTGTACGCGGGCGACGTTCGAGTGGTAACGACCGACGGTGCGGTTCACCTCTGCAGCGGTGTGTGGGTCTCTCCGGACAGCCTCGGCGGCTGGCTGCAGGAGCCGGCAGGAGCGGAACTCACCTTCGCGCTCGCGGATGTGCGGTTCGTTCAGACGCGCTTCGCAGGCGGTGGCACGGCAGGACCCAGCTCCACCACGACCGTGCGCGGCGTCAAGGACGGACAGGACAAGTTGCTTGTCATGTTGGCCGCGGCACTCGTCGTGGCGCTCGTCGCAGCGGTGAACTGGTTCGTGACCTGGGACGGACCGTTCGGTTCCTCGGGAACGTGACGATTGCTCGGAAGGGCCTAGCCCAGCCCCGAGCGTCAAGCAGCGCTCGGGGCTTTCTGCTAGTCACCCCAGCAAATCCAAACTGAACAGTTCCCGTCCTTGGTGACCACGGCAGACCGCACCACTATGTGGTGTATCAGCCCCTGCCGGTGGCCTCACTGCGCCCCCGCTGACCGCTTACACCCGCGGGAAAAGAGGGCAGATGGCCTCGTCTCGTCGAACGTGCCTCGTGTCCCTGAGCAGTTGGCCCATCCCGCGGCCCTGCGCCACGGCTCGGCTGTGGTTGCTCGTCACGCTGGCACTTCCAGTGCCGGCGTGCGCCGGGGGCAGAGGGGAAGAACTGTCCCCACCGGCGACTTTCGACGCGGCCGTGAGTTGCGTGGAAGATAGGATGCAGGCGCGGGGCGCCGACTACCTCGGACGCCGTGTCAACGACAATCAGGTGGATGTGCTCTTCAGCTATCGCGGGGCTCGGATGACCTTCATGGTCAGAGGCCGGAGGACTGAAGACGTCACCGTGTCCGTGAGGCGGCAGTTTGACGGGCGGCGCCTCGACGTCCAGATGATGCAGGTCGCCGACGCAGTCGTGCAGCAGTGCAGCCCGCAGCAGCAAGACACGTAAGGTGGCCGCCGCGGTCGATGCCCCACTCGTCGGTAGGGCGGCGCGGCTGAGCCTGCAACTCGTCGAGTCGTCATGGCTGGAGCAAGTGCCATGCGCTGATCGCGCGCGTGACGACGCGGTTTCTGCCCTCTTGACCTTCCCTTGACGCCGCAGGCCGACTGTGAGTCGGGCCACCTCGCGGAGGACACCAATGCGAACGTTCGCTCGCATGCGGCGCAGCGTTGCCGCGGTCCTGCTTGCGGTCTACCTGCCCGCTTGCCACCACTGGGTCGAGCCGCAGGGCATGACGCCCGAACAGTACGTCGACGTCGAGCAGCCGGCCGAAGTCCGCCTGACCCTGACAGACTCCAGCAGCGTCACGTTGCGGGGTCCCTGGATCGATTCGGACCACGTCTGGGATGTCGATGCCTCGGGCGCGCTGCGTGGGATACCGTTCAGCAGCGTGCAGCAGATGTGGGTGAGAGAGCCGCAGGGAATGGAAAGGGTCGTGCTGGCGCCGCTGGCGGGACTCGCGATCATGACGATCATCGGTGTAGGCGTGGGTATGGCCATCGGGCGGAGTCTGGAGGGAGGATTCTAGGCCAGTGCGCGCCGCTCGCAACAGTCGACACGATCGAAACGCTGCGACCGGATGTGCGCCGAACTGTGTGTGCGGTGACCACGGTCATTGGCGGCGTGCTCGTTGTGGTTTGGATGGAAGGACTGGACCAGGCGTT